>Ga0247765_1000447_pt1 | contig 32619 bp, 24 predicted proteins | sample UWRJL106311C6_FD_179949 | JGI IMG/M metagenome (GOLD analysis project Ga0247765, IMG submission 179949) | Plant litter microbial communities from Arlington Agricultural Research Station in Wisconsin, United States - UWRJ-L106-311C-6 | ecosystem: Environmental > Terrestrial > Plant litter >...
AATACCGTCCTCCCCCCCCCCCCCCCCCCCAATGAGACACGGCCACGAACTAATTCGAATTACCCACTCTTGATAGACATACGATCCCGTGAGAGATGAATGTAGGTTGCATGCATGCTTTTTCCAAATCATACACGTTGATTTTTCTACTAATCTAACTTCTTCAGACCATTTGTGTAAGAAAAAAAAAAAAAGCGGTGAGTTCAAACAAACGCAGCTGACGCCCCCTGTCCGTCCTACACAGTTTATCAATGGAATCCCAATCACATTTCGTGGGGCAACATTTCGTGGGGCCATGCCATTTCCAAAGACCTCATCACATGGGAGGACGTCCCACACCGAGGGACGCCTGCATGGCAAGACGCGAATGCTCAAGCACTGGCCCCTTCAGGTGTGAACAACAACAACAACAACAACAACACCTACAACAGCCTCGGTATCTTTTCAGGCACAGCGCAGCCGGTCAACCTCCAGGGTCGCGAGGACGGAACGCTTTTGATATTCTACACGTCAGTTTCCCGGCTACCTATTAGCTGGAATGCTCCGTATCTCACCGGAGCCGAGTCGCAGAGTCTCGCCCTGTCGACGGACGGCGGGAAAACCTGGAATGAGTATGAGGGAAACCCAGCCATCGCTTCACCGCCGGTCGGCTGGGACGTCACAGGATGGCGCGATCCTTTCTTCGAGCCCTGGCCAGAAATGGACGAGCTTATGCGGCAAAGCGAACCACACTACTATGCTGTCCTAGGTAGCGGCATACGCGGCGGTGTGGGGCCGAGAATGCCTCTCTACAGCGCCCCTGCAGCGGATCTGACCAACTGGACATTCCTGGGTGCCCTATGGGAACCCAGTGCAAATGCATCGTTTGGACCCGCCGTCACAACTGGCTCTTGGGGCTTCAACTTCGAGGTGTAAGGTCTCTCTCTCTCTCTCTCTCTCTCTCCCTGTGCCACCTCGCCTGACACCCTCATCCATACCTAGGTAGGGGGAAAAAAAAAAAAAAAAAGCTGAAATTCGCTCCAGGTCCAACTTCTTCTCCTTGCGTGATACGTTTGGCGATACGCACTGGTTCGCCAGCATGGGCACAGAAGGTGATTATTGATTGATTGGCATGCTCTATATTTCGGCATGACCGTTGAGCTTACAATGTGCGTGTGTTGTATATCTGACATTCCTAGGCGGTAATATCTCCTCCCATCCGTCCAATCACTGGTCGCTATACAACGAGGGCACGGTAGCTCGACGACCAAACGGGAGCGTCGCATTCACCCCCGTCAGCGGTGGCGCGACCGACTGGGGGCTCATGTACGCCCAAACCTCCTTTGTCGACCGAAAGCACAACAAAAACAACGACAACAACAACAACAACAACAACAACAACAGGCGGGTCCAGTGGGGCTGGGTTCCGGAGGATATCCTTGATGTAAGCCTGGCAAGAGAACAAGGGTTTCAAGGTGCATTCGGTCTCCCGCGCGAGCTCTTCGCTAAGGTTACCAAGGGGCTCAGCGACCCCGGGAAGAAGGAGTTACTTGGTTGGTCTGGTGGTGGTGGTGGTGGTGCCCGCATTATACCGGCCGATGACGGGACATACACGGCTAGTACGCTCGGGATGAAGCCGCTGGAGGACGTCGTGCTTGGCCTCCGCCAAGATGCGGTCCACTGCACCACCCTGCCCGGGCAGCAGAATGGCTGGAACAAGGGAAGCTTGCATATGGAACTAGCCGTGAGCCTCCCGGGCGGCCTGGTCAGTTGCCGTGCCGGCGTCTACGTAGCGGCTTCAGCTGCCCCGCCGTCGTCGGACATTGATAGCGAGGGCAGTAGTGGTGGCCGTGCGCACGAGTGGACCACAATCTACTACGACGCCTCCAATCACACCATCGTCGTAGACAGGCGCCATTCAACGACCCTTGCCGGTGGGCGGGTTGCGACAGACACAGCCCAGGGTTTCTTTGTTCCGTACACGCTGGCGGCGGATGGCGGCGCTGGGCGCGTCGTCGAGGATATCCGGATGCGCGTCTTCCTCGACGGGTCGCTGCTCGAGGTTTACGTCAATGATCGCTTCGCACTGACTACCAGGATCTACCCCAACAGGGAGGATAGCGTCGGATACGGCACGTGGGACTCATGTGGCGGCACCGTGGTGTCTAACAGCGGCATCGAGGCGTGGATCGGGACCAAGAATATCTGGCCAATGAGGCCGCTAAATAGCAGCAGTACCCTGAGGTGAGAAATACAGCCAGCCAGCCTTATGTATTTAATAGTGTATCAGCTCTAAAAACGAAATGCACAATACTGGAATTAAAAAACACAGTTTATCTACAAGTAAGGAAAATATACCTCTAGTACCCGCTAGTAAATTAGCAAGCAAACTGAAGAGAACTGGAGTCCGGTACAGGAACATCCGTGATCAAGGCGTAGCAGGAGGAGGAGGTGATATGCAAGTACCTCCCCTGCCCTGTACACGCTGCCGCAGGAACACATACGATATCTTCATGTTGGGGGCTGGGAGATCCGTGACCACTGGCGAGGCAACGCATCAGCTCGGCTTTGCTGGGATGGGGTCATCGACCTCTGTCATGGGGCAGTTTCGCATAGGTAGAGCATCGATATTTTGTATAGGGTATTAGAGAGTTATTGCGCGGCGAGACTTCGCCTCTAGAGGACATTTATGGGATCATGGTACGAACTAAAAGGACAAGGTATATATATAGGGAGATGGGTGTTATTGATTTATTATTTCGAGGGTAATGTACCTATTTCTATCTGATTTGCCACCTCCAAAGGCAAGGACGGGTTGCGATTGCTGTTTTGCCCTTCATCGGCAGCAACACATGTACACGGCAACAATTGTGGCGATGATGGTGCAAATGCCAGCGACAATTCCTATAATTGCCTCGGTGCTCAAGGGCTTCTGCTCACTTGCATCACTGATGACAGGTCTTGATGAACCGGGAGATGTTGAGTCTATCTTGACAAGTTAGAATTTCGTGGATTCTTGGACATGATTGAGTGGCGGGGCAGTGGGGCTTCACCTGAAGTCTCTTTGGTCGAGCCGCCCGTTGCTGTCTGTGTCTTTCGAGTCCCAGTGAAAGCATATGTTGTCGTGTACGTGATGCTTTGGCTTACGACCTCCTGGGGGATTTGTGTATCAGCTAGAATACCACCACCTTCTAACCCCCCTCAAGTATGTGTGTCCATGGGCAAAAACCAGACGTACTTTAAGTTGTGGCGTAAAAGTTTTGCACTCGTTGGCGAAGAAGACCATGATGCCGTTATAAGTGTCGATACTGTAAATAGTGGGATTGGTATCGCCAAAGTATAGCATGCACGTGTCGGTGTAGTCCGACATGAACTGCGGGTCGGCGCAAAAACAATCTTTATCTTTGCATTTGGTGTCTCGACACACGGATAGGATGTTGCCTGCCGCACACTGTTTTTGGTTCGCTGTGAGCTTCTTGTATTCATCAGAAGCCTGCATCATGACCTGCACATCACTGGCTGTAGCCATGAGGACGCATTGTAGCAACGCAATGACCGTTGACCATCGTAAGAGCAACATGGTGGAAGTGGGCGTTTTTGAGCTGTTGTCAGTCTAAAAAACCTTGCGTCTCCCGCGCCTTTGTTTTCTTTAGAGTTAATAAACTTGTCGGACTGGGTGGGCAAGGAGAGCTGAGCGGCTCGGGGCTGGCGATCAATGCAAGGCACGCCTCCCTTCGACCTATTAGCGAGCTTTGCCGCGCTTGCTAGCCGAATTCAGTTCCTTTAGCGACACAATATTGTTTCGTAAACTGGGAAAGAAACCCAAATGGGCCAATCATCTCACATCAAGAGATTGGAAGTCCTGCAGTGTGGCATCCGATAATGTTTGACATGGTTTAGACCAACAGAACCCCTTAACTGAGGCATAATTTTCATGGCCGCAATTAGTAGTTGGAGGGTGTGATTGTTCAGGTTCAGTTTCTTCAGGTTCAGTTTCTCAGCGTGATCGTGAAAAGGTAACGTACTGGTCGATGGTCATAAAAATTGGACATCTAACGAGTATAAAAGGGTCTATGGACCATGCTATATATTACACGCTCACTCTCTCCCTTGCAGCGTGTGCACTGACCGACCGCGGCAGCACACTGACGTTCTCCCAAACCTTCTGACGGCTCTAGAACCTTCCGCGGAAAAACTAGAGGATTAGTAGGCCGTAGACTTCTATAGTTGGGCTCGTTGAAATGATAACGGCCTGCGTCGGGACGTGTAACGTACCCAGCTTGCGCTGCGATCTTGATAACCCCGGTACCTGTTGTAATGGGATTTTGCTTTAATACTAACAACCTGACATTTTCCTACCTGTGGATAATAACTGACACCTTGGCTGTCTGTTGGAGAGGGTGCTGACGAATTAATATTCTTGGGAAAGGGGCATTTTTTTCTGCATGGGAAACTTGTAAAGAAAGACGGCCGCACCAGGGGAGATGATCTTCCCATCTATCAATGTCCTGTCCAGCAACACCCCACCTACCTTATCTACCTCAGTAATTCCGAGAGAGAGAAAAGCTCGCTTCGTTCCCATCACGCCGTGTATAACAATGTTGAATAACGAAAGAAGTATTGGTACCGGGCGGCATACCAATTGCTACATGTACGACTCCATCCTCAGGCATGGACAAATGCAATCTTAATCGTCCCCATTGGCATATAATCCTTCGTAATGAAAAAAAAAACATAAGACTACTCGTTGTTATACTTGCAGCTCTCACAATCTCCAAATTCTGCCCCAAGTTCTTGATACGAAAAGCTCAGCCAGAGAACGCAAGAGCTCAGGCTATCATTCCATGTGGCTCAGGCGGTCCCCCTCAAACTCGTCGTCGTGCCCGTCCTCGTTGGGTCCATTCCACCAATCACGCATACCCTCGACAATCCTGACCCAAGCCGTGCTCCTCGGCCTCGCCTCGCCGGGGTTGCGGCGTCGAGCATTCTTTGCTTGTCGGAAGAAGGCCGCGGCCTTGTAAGCCATTGTGACCCATTGCAAGACCGAGTCGCGCCATGAGGTCTTTGGCATCGATGGCTCATCCTCGCCTGAACTGATTTTGGCTTTGTCTTTGACACCGGACCCAGACCCTTGCTGGACCGAGATGCGTGTGAATCCATCCTGAATGCGGAGTGTGAGAAAGGGCTCAGTCGGGGTGCCCGTCCACTTCAGGACCTTGGCGGCCTCCGTTTCGTCCAGATCGACCTTGTTGGCTAGCTCGCGGTAGATTTGGAGCTTCGGGGTGGGGATTTTGCCGCCATACCGCTCCTTGATCATGGCCTGAACAAGTTCAGTCCTGAGCGCACTGCCAGGAGGTCGCAGTGTTGAAAGCTGTTGGGGAAGCTGTTCAGGTTGAACATTTCTAAAGTCGAGGGCGTGATGGTACAATGTACCACCATGGTATCTTGTCTGGCCCACGCTTGGAGGGTGCAAGATGTCGTTGATACTCCCGTGGGTGTACAGGTTATCCGGGTTGTTCCATTTGTCCTCAAACCCGTCAAGGCTCAGAAAATCCCACTTGGTCACAACAACGGTGATATTCCGATAGAAGTCAGGACCGCAGAAGCACTGGAGCCACTGGATAGTGCGAAGCTCGGCAGCGGTCAAGCGCTGCTCAGCGGCGCTGCAGACCAAGAGAGCTCCAGCAATGGTGACAAATGGGCCGAGGACATCTAGGCAGGCCATGATGTCGTGGAAGTTGTGCATGTCGTTGGTGTCGAAGGCGCCAAAGCCCGCCGTGTCGATGAATAGGTACTGCTCGTCGTCGACAATTCCTGGGCAAATCTGGTAATTTTTAGTCCCTTATTCATGGTCAGAAATCCAAGCACATGGTAGGTTAGGGTAAGATAGGTAGGTAGTTAGTTGTGCCAACATTTGGGGCGATGAAGGCAATATGGACCGGAACTTACCCGAAGTGTGACCTTTCCCGACTACCAGCTGCTGTTCCGTAATCTCGGTAAGCAGTGTTGTCTTCCCCGTTCCTGATACACCGACGACAAAAATAAGCTTTGTTCCCTGGAGACTTTGACGGTCAGCACCACCCAAGAGCAACCGAGCCAAGTCCCGACCGGTGCGTGGGGCGTCCAGACTTACTACGTGTTGATAAACTTCAGGACAGGCTCGGAGGCAGCTCCTCCGGCGTCCTTGACGAGCTGCTTGAGCGTTTTGAAGCATAGAAAGTTCCAGCCCGTAGGCCGGCGTCCATTAGCGGGAATATCCACGAAGACCTCGTCTTCGACAGGGTCATGGTCCAATTTGTCGATGCGAGCCGTCAACACCATAGTCAAGATGATGAAGGGGCGACAAGTGATAGGCCGTGGAAGAAATGGTTGGTCAGTTTGAAAGCGATAACCAGGGTTGGGGGCGCAGAAAAAAAGCCTGGGAGAAACAGAAGATATGTGTTGATGGTGGTGAGGAACGAAAGAGAGAAGTGTTAGATGGGAGTGAATGAGGCCAGGTATTTATGCTGATCAAGCCCAGTCTTCAACCGGTACCTGTCGGGTTCTAGCTTCCCAGGCTCTCACATGTGCCTCGCGACGACCCGGGCCACGGCATCCCGACTCTGACATGACCAGACTTGCAACGTAGCTTCCACTGGTCAACTTTCCTCTGGCGGTAGACCAATCTGCGTGGGAGAGCTGCAGCTCTCTGCTGCCAGCGGCAATCCGGTCCAGAGGTTCGACCAAAACTGTCATACCGCATGCGTGGGGGTGTGCCGTGCGAGCTCTGCCATTCGCTGGGAGGCAAGTCGACTTTAGAGCAAGATTGTGGAGACCTTCGAGCTCAATGGCCGATGCCTCATTGACGATCTTTCAGTGGTTGATCGATTGGTGGACGGTTCCACTAAGGCTCCACTACGGCTGTTATTGCCTGGGTGCCCAAGCAGAAAAACTGTCAGACCCGGCCCGACAGCTAAGTTGGAACTTGGACATGGAACGAAACAGAAATTTCCGTTTCTCATGTTGCCTCAACTTCCTTTGACATCGCTTTCCTTCGCGCTTCCGAACTTTTCACGGGCTAAACTCACACATCACCATGGCCCCCCCACACGTCAGTCGTTCTTCTGTGACACCAGTCTCGAGTTTGGCATATCACCCCGGCATCGGCTTCCAACAACCTCATGGGCGACGAACTAACAATCAGCAAGGGCTTGAAACGGAAACGCAGCGCCAAGCTAACCCTGTGGTATCGGTACTAATGGACGAGGCCCGTTGGAAGCGAATGACTGAGGAAAAATGGGCTCCAGCAAAGACGAAGATAAAGCAGCTCTACTGTCATCACAACCTCCCGCTCCGCCTTGTCATGGATATCATGTGGTGCATATACCAGTTGGGGGTACGGTACGTTATAGGCAGCTTCTTCCATCTAAACTTTGTGGGCAAAATCTTCAGTCATTGACAGCGCTTTATTTTCACTGTAGGAGAAGGGAGCAGTATCTGCATCGCCTACGTAAATGGGGCTTTCGCAAGAACCACCCCCTCACAGGATCCGACAACCTGTATTGGGGCAACGACGGAACCTTTGACGACAACGACAGCGACAGCGACAGCGACAGCGACGTCGTTGTTGCGGGCAGACAAACCAGGGGGCAGAGGAAACCGAAACCCTGCCGGGAGATACATCAAGCCATCATTCCACCTTATGAGTTTGACTTGAATTTACACATGAGCGCCTCGACGCCCTCGGTATCCTCGCTCAGTTCAAACCGCTACATACCCCACGAGAAGGTGCTGGCCAGCGTCGATCGCTTCATTCACGGCATATTCGGAAGCCGAACTGAGCAGTGGTCCGCGAATACTACAGGCTTCCTCGATGCAAATGGGCAGCAATGCCCGATCACTCAGACATGGCGCACCCTGCCAGAGCGATGCCACAGCGCCTCCATCCTCATACGCTGCCAGGTGAACATCAAGGCCGAGACAACCCTTCAGCGCATGTTTGACGAGCTACGGGCGATAGGGCACCTCAAGCACCCTGGATTCATCGTCTATTTCTGGAGGCTATGCCTCCGACTTCACGGCGTCGACTGTCACCTGCCCCGCATCAGACCACTTGACCGACTCTTTGCACTCCTTCTAGAGTGCTGGCCAGACCGGTCGAGTCATGTCGGTCTCCTCGTCAGCTCTCTCCGCCAAGTCACCCGCGATGAGCTCAAACACGTGCTGCGGATCGGCTACCTCAAGGCGATCAGGACCCTTACCGACCTGATTGGAGACGAGAACCTCATTGTCCTGGAAATGGTCTCCTTCTACTCCCGATTCTTTTCAGCCAAGTTCGTTCTCTGCCAAGCCCTCATCTCCAAGTTCCAGCGCGTTTGGTACCAGATCTACTCTAGTGCTACTACTACTAGCCCGCAGCCGACCAGCGACGAGGCTTCAAAGAAAATCGCCATCGATTACAGTTATGCGTACGCAGCCTACTACGTTTGTGAATCGCCCTATCTCGCTTTTGGCATCGCAGAGAACCTGCGCGCCGCCACCCTCCCTTATCTGACGGAACCTGTAACCTGGACCGCCGAGGTCGAGGCCTTCTCGTTTGCCTCAAATGCCATAGCCAAGATACACCGGCAATACGTTCGAGGTTTTGGGGGGATTTCGGTAGCCAGAAACGAGTTCGCAAAGTGTTGCGACGCTATGCGGCTTGCCATTGAAAAGCTTCAAGCCGGCGACAGGGAATGCCGCACCCGCGCCACGGTCCTGTCGCGGGACCTGCACCGTTGGCTCAGCGAGTGGAAGCAGAATGACCAAGCCAACGAGGAGATTATCAGATACAGGAGGATCAGGGACAGCATTCCGGGCAATACATGCCCTGCGTGTATTAGGAGGAGGTACTGTAAGGGGTGCTCCGAGGCGTTGCTGCAAGGGATAACACCCGGTGGTCTTGGTATTGAGGGGCCGCGGGAGGGCTGCCGAAGGTGCAGGCCTAAGAGATTCCCCTCATTATGTCAAAAGTGTGAACTTATTGGAGGTAAGAAGGAAGCAAGTAGGTGTGGAGTGTCGCAGCGTGCTCCCTCCACGCGGGGAACCCCTAACCTGGGTCCTACCTAAGTACCTAGGTAAGCTTTGTCCAGGCTTAGATAACTCGGATCATTGCATGTACATCCTTGTCCGTTTCGGACCACTCTGTCACTCACGACCCAAGAAGGGGCCATCTGTCAGCGGGGCATCACACAGCATTAGGTTAGCTCCGGAAATAGGTTGCGGCGGCTTCGAAGAGAGGGGGTTTTACTTAGGTTGGCAGATTGGAAACAGCGGGATCTGAGCGATTACAGCATTTCTAAAGCTTGTTATAACCTCTTTTTTTATATTCCCCCAGTATAGGTGTATTACCTTGCAGCTTGAAGCTTTAGGAGCACAAGTTGTAACACTGCCCTTGGGCCGGGTTGTGACAGGAACCTCAATATAATACGGAATATCTAATGCGGTTAAGTTGGGGCTCTAATACTCGAACAGCGTTGGGAGGCTCTTAATGCTGCTATTTATGGAATTTCAGTATTATACATCTCCCTTTTCAGTAATGTGTGGCCTCCACGCCTTCCTTCCTTCCTTCCTTCCCCGCTGCAAGGCTCATCTTTGGGCACGGCCGACTACCTAACAGCGCATCTGGGTGGATTATCGGCAACTGAGAAGTCCCAGACTACGCCCTAATTATCCTAGTTACAAACAGAAAAGCTAGCAGTCTTCTCGAACTAACTAGGAGCTGTTCTTAATTCTACGAAGCCAAAGTAATGAAATCGCATTGTCGGCCATCTAGGTACTCAATCCGAAGCGCAACAAAGCCACGCTCCCCAATCGTTAATAGCCGGCCACGCGACCACAATACGGTACCGTACCACCCCCCTAAACTTCGCCATACTATCTCTATTTCATGATGCCTAACGTCGAGCATGCTGCTGTGTACATTTTTACATCCCACGATATAACTCTGACCCCCAATCCCCAATTCTTTTACTTAAAAACGATCAATCAATCACCTCTGACAGAGCTCGAGCAATCTTCCTACCACCGAGTACGGAACCTGCCAGTCTTGCATCCGCACGCCCGCATACGCCTTGATGAACGGCCACGACGTCACATGGAACCAGCACAGTACCCACATGTAGCCGGCTACCCGGCAAAGCGGTCTAATAATAAGGCTCTGTAACTCATCATCATCATCACGCCTCGTGTTTGGGAGCACCTCTGTGACAAGGTTCATGTTTCGGGCGTCCCCGTCCCCGTCTTGGTCGTGGCTTGGTCTCGCGTTGGTGTTGGTCCGTGTCTGTGATTTCATATTGAACGTAGACGGTGCCCATACAAGGCGGTTAAACAGAGCGATGGCGGTGCTTTCCATCATGGTGCCGATGGGTTGTAGCATGAAGAAGATGAGCATGTCGGAGGCGAGGGTGCGGAGGGGGTAGAACCCCGGAGCGACAGTGCCGACTGCGAGGATATGGCAGAGGGCGCTGATGAAAAAGGCCGTGGTCAGATGGACGAGGTAGGCGAGTGTTGAGTGTCGAGGAATGTGGAGGGCTTGGAGGAGGGCGTGGCTGAAGCCTAGGCACGGCTGTAGAGGCAGTGGAATGTTAGTGTTCCGGGCGCGCAGAGATGGTTCGGTAAGGTACCTAGGTAGGTAGGTAGGCAGGCAGAAAAAGGCTTACATACCTGTCGGATGTACTGGTGCCAGAACTTGCCCCAGACGTTGGCTATTGTGTAGCAGTCCAGGATGCTTCCAAAGGCAGGTGGCCAGTCCTATTGTTCCCCCCCCTCATCAGTACATGTAGGCACACACCTCGATCACTGATCCGTCGTCTCATAGACGCATCCATTCGGAGCCGGGGACAAGTTTTATGGGACAGAAAGAGGAAAAGAGAAAACGCACCTCCATTTCACTGATGCTCAACCCAACAGCGATCGCAGCGGCACTCTCAAACTGCATCGTCATACCGCAGTACACGGTAGCCAGCATCAACGCCTCGGCAGCTGCAATGTCCCGTAACGTTTGCCCGTCCCACGCCCACGCGTCCGGGACGACGGCGATGCGCTGCCACGCCACCATGATGCCGTCCCACACAAGATAACATAGCGCCGAGGTGACTGCTCTCTGTGTGATGAACCGCATCCGGGACACGGCACCGGATTTACGTGCTTGCCGGATCTTGCCGCGGGCAGCTTTGACGGAGCGGCTAGAGATGTTGTACCCGACTGCGCGCGGGGTGGCCAAGAGTCGGAGGGCCGAGAGGAGTTTGTGTAGGGACCATTCTGGGATGGGGACCTGCTGAGCCTGCCGTGATGCTGGAGCCGGATCCGCTCCCACCTTTGATGCTTGGTTTTGTGCAAAAGGCGGCGTGTTCTGATTTCGCCTTGTTGTGTTGTGTGCTGTTGTCGTCGTCGTCGTTGAGGTCGTCGTTGAGGTCGAGACGGACGTCGAGACGGACGTCGACATATCCCGTGCCCCGGTTGATATTGTCTCGCCTCCTCCGCGCTGGGAGTCAGCTTCCTCCTCACTCGCGTCTTCTCTCCAAATATCCTTTTCGGGAGTGCGCATCACCAGCCTCTCGACGGCCGGAAGCACGAAAATCCACGACGTCGCTAGGCCGTAGCGCATCGCCCGCGTGTTGCCCATGTTGGGTGGCCAGGACGAGACGGCACACCGCCATTGTGTGAGCGACAGCAGCACGAGGAATACGGCTGCGCGGCCGCGGAAAGGTGGGAGGAAGTACCCCCCGATCACAACGACGGGGAGGAGCATGTGCGGGAGCATGTCGGTTAGTGAGATGGGAGAGGAAACAGCGGGTATCAATTCTGTGTTCATCTCAAAATCTCTCACAGGGGGTCTGTATTTATAAACGGTTTCTTGCAGAAAATGTGTTGATCGGTTTGCGTCATAACAATTGATCTTAAAAAGCGAGGCCTTAACTGAGAGTCACAATCGAGGTGGAGGGTGATGACAGCCGAGATATGTCCAAGGAGGGGTCTTGAAGTGTGGCGCTTGTCACCTCATTATATCATACAGATTATCCAATGGAACACTGGGGAATCTCGGCGGCACGACTTGGTGAGGTGGCGTGATGTCTGGTGTTGTCGGGGAGATGGCCGGCCGATCAGGGTTAGGGTTCTAATGAGAGAATCTCAGGGGGGGCTCAGGGGCCAACGCGACCGCCGACCCCCAAACGCAGGACATGGAACAAAAAAGTATATAATTGACCCTTGGAAGGGCCAGGCACCAAACTGGGAGCTATTCGTTCATTCCCTTGAGCCCATCGATGGTAACGATGGATTTTACTATTAAACTAGGTACTGACGCTTTGCTGGATCGATTGGTTTTTGATGGTTTGGAATTTCTCATGAAATATGTGGTGTGCATGTGAATGAATGGCTAATTCGTATTTGTTTGGGCGATGCTTTCTCAATTGTAACTTCGTGGAGATGGACCTGTGGATTCACCGAACAACACAACACGAACGAGGGGCTTTTGTCTTCGAATGAAGGAATCCGCTATAACGTATGGGTGGAGACAACCTTTATGAAAGCACGCCGGATATATTATGCAAGTACATATAGTACCTAGAAACCAAGTATAAAGAAGATCAGATAGAAGGGTGCTTTTCCCCGGTCTTGGTTTATACTACTACTTAAACTATCCTACTTTCCTGTTCGGGACGCCTTATGTAAAACGTAAAAGTGACGGGATGGAAGCAAATCGAGAGAATCGCAAGACAGTCGCAACGACCAGACATATCTGGTTCATGTCGCCGACCAGGCCCCTTGGTTGTATTTCCTCTTGCAACCACCGACCCTTTCCGCTGGATGCTTGGCTGAACTGATTCCCATTGGAGGCGGAGGTGAATCCCGAGGATCGAATTGATTGGCCCCCTTGCCGGAACTGTGTGGGCGGTGATGATGGCATGTCATTCGGCTGTTGTGTTTTGTAAGGATAATGATCTCGGATGCCGTGTTCCTAGAAGTAGTACACCCCGTAAGCTGCTGTGGTCTCGGGAGGGGTGGGGGGTTAGTCTGGAGCACCAGGCTCCCACATGTGCCATGTCCTTGTCTTGCTGGCTGGGTGCTGGTACATGGGACATGGTGAAGAGCGTTGCTGTTGGAAGGGCAGAAGAACGGTACTCGCAGGTTGTTTGATGACTATTTAGAACTAATTTAACTGAACCTGCCTACCTGAGCTTAACCATTTTTTCCTCTGCTCCTTTCAACCAGTCCTGCTCTCCCCAATTGTCCGTCAGTTCGACATTGTCCAAAAGCTTTCCAGTCTCGTCTGAAAACACAATCTGGTGATCATCATCTCTTGGCGGGGAGGGCCTCTTCAGATGAAACGGTCGCACAATCCCCACTCTCTCATAGCTGTCGTCACTGACCTGCTTGATGATAAGGATAAAGTAATAAGGCATCTCCTTATCCAGCAAGATATTTGTTGTTGTTGTTGTTGTTGTTGCCGAAGCCTTGCGGTCATTATCCCAAGTTATAGTACGGAATGACAAGTTAACCAATGGTGCCAGGATGTATATGTGCTTGTTTGATCCGGCGAGTTTACTTTGCCAAGACAGTGACCGGAGTAGTTGAAGCTCCTGACTGCTGCTGCTGTCTTTGACGTAGATATCCGACTCTAGCCTGTCGTATTGCCACAACATCCGAACCTGCCCCTCCCAGCCGGTCCACGACCAGGACGGAACCATCCAATCGCGAACCGGAACTAAAACTCTCCGTAAGGGGTCTTCTTGAATGGGACTCCCCATAAGTGGCGGATCCCGACGTTCTCTAGACTTTGGAGAATCCCAAGGAAAGCGGAAAGAGAGTCGGAACTGTAGCTGAGCCGCCTAGTGGTGTATTCCGTGATAAGCTCGGCAATAGCTAACCCTCTTTCGAAAGGGCTCGGGATAATATTTTGGAACGGCATGTTGTTGTAGATGCAGATATCCGGGTCCTGTCGGAAGGACTCGGTAGAATACATGGTGTTGCATAAGAACGATACTTGGTCATCGGTGAAGATCAGCCGCCGTCGTGACAGGTAACCTTCCTGGAGAGTCCAACCACGGCTTGCCCAGACGGACACGGCCAGCTTCTTATTAGTGGTGGGGTAGACTTGTAGGAGCGATATTCCCTGAGAAGGCAGAGATGCTTTTGCCTGCTTCTGACGAAGTCGGCTGCTAACACCGGGAAGGCCATAGTTGGCATTATCTCCAGCCGCAACAACAATCCCAAGTTCGGCGCCTGAGTAAATCCTGTCCATCTGGGAAATCTGAAAGTGTTTACTGTCGCTGGCTTGGTCGATACACTGTTGCCCAAGGTTAGGAACCTCCTTACACATCGCAAGGGCTGAAAACTTTACATATCGATCCACCCGCAAGTATTGAAAACCCAATGCCAAAGTAACTGCGATGCTGTCGTCGACCACTGGCGGTAAATAGGAAGGTGGGGGGCTGTGCATTCGGCGATGCAGACAGCAGTGCTGTCTGTCCCCAAGAATAGTCTGCCCTTTGCAAAGAGTCCGATGCTGCTGATCTCTTTGGCTGAAAAAGCCCAGAGATCGCAGCTTGCGCCATCCAGCCTCGGCGGTATGATGGCCGCCAGACAACGGCAGACCGGACAGCGGGATTCCAGTAGCGTACGCTTAGTTTCTGTCACTCTCATTACGTCTTCTCCATCTCCCGTCGTCGGGCAAGATCTCGCCAGGGCACGCTGTTGCATCGCTGGCAAACAATCTCGGTATTGGCTGATCGTTGGGAAGAGTCTGTTGCCTTCAGCTTTGTGCGCTGTTGGGCTACAGATTGCCTGATGGCGTCCATGTTTGGCCGGAGCGGGTCTCGTCCTAATTACACCGCGTCGAGCACCCAGAGCTTGCCTAGCCGGGAGAAAGTAGAAATAGGAGATGAAAAGAACCCAGGGTCTTGCCGCGATACGGCCTCTTTACGTATCGTGTTGCGCTGGTCTAATTCTTGAGAGAAATGGAGGTAACCTGCTGGCACAGCCACCCTGCCTGCGTGCCCCATAATTGCGGCCTGCGGTCCAATCGCTTGAGGCCATGCTGCTGCCTTGCAAAAAGCTAGGTCAGTTTGGCCAAGGCGCTAAAGTTTCTGTGTGCAGGTACGTACGAAGTACTTCGTACACATAGACAGTAGGGCTGAGCAGGCCGACGAACGAAGCGACACCAGCAATTGTAATCAGTTGTTATTTCTCGCGGACAATGCACTAATAAGATTAATACCGCGCATTCCATCTGCTACTTTCCCTCAGCCAGCCTCCAAAGTCCTGCATTCCCGGTTCTAACTTTCTCAACTCCTCAATATCCGCCCCGTACCCACACTCCCGAAACCACGCAAAGCTTGTCTTGGCCTCGGGCACCCACCAGAGAACCCCCTTGGCTACGACCGCCCACGTCATCGGCAGCTCCTTCCCCACCACCTCGTAAAACACCCTTTTCACCTCTTCAAAGCTCATCTCGCAGCTCGCCAGCCCGATTGCCCTCCCATTCCACCCCTCCGGATCCAACAACGCCCGTGCCGCAAATACGCCAATGTCATGCGTGCTGACCAGCTGCATCTTTTGGTCGACCGGCATGCCGTTGGCCCAGAGGGAAGCCATCAGCGAGCCAAACGTCCCGGGGTTGTAGTTATCCATGAACCCGGTCGGACGGAGGATCGTCCAGCGCATCTCACGAGTTGACTCTCTGCACGCGTCGCGGAGGTGCAGCTCGATACCATGTTTGGCGGCAAAGTGGGGGATCGGCGTCGGGGTCGACCACGAGGGGGTGTCGCCGCCTCGGTCCACTGAGCTGAAGACGATGTGGTCGACATGGCTTGTCGCGCTGCATGCCATGTCGATTAACGGCAATGCCTGGGACTCATCATTCGGGGGGGCTGTGACGAGGAATATCGACTGGATGCCGGGATGGGCAGCGAAGATTGCCTGAGGGGTTTGTGTGTCGCCCTCAACTAGCGTAATGTTTGGGAATCGCTTCTTTAGAACATCTGCTTTTGGGGAGGAAGCCGAGCGTGTTAGCCCCAGGACCTCAATGGCGGGTTCTTGGGGGAGGGATTGCTGGAGAGCGGCGATGGTTGCTTGGCCCTGCTGGCCGGTTGCGCCAACGACAAGAATCTTTCTGGGTATTCGTACCATGTTCTATTATATGATTTGATGTATTGTAATGATTTAAAAAAGAAAAAAAAGTTTGTTCCACGAACAATCATGGATTTATAAATGCAAACCGGAAACTTTATCGCTGACATTCTGTTTTCGGAGACTGTCGCTAAAACTCGCCGAGAGATGACCGCATGTTAAATGCAGGGAGGATTAAACGCAGGGCTTACGGATCCGTAGCTGTAAGGCTTATTTACACGATATGCCAAGCGATGTGGGTTACTTTCGCCAATCAGGTATCCTGTCGCTTAATAAACCGGCCTTGACGCCCCCAAGGGGGCGTACCTGCATAAGTGGCAAGGACTATGCCCGAATAAAGACCTTATTTGGCAAGTGTCACGGTACAGTGATGCTGCCTGCCTGTGGCTGCAGCTAAATGTAGAAGGACTACGGTGCAGTGCCCTGACTGCACAACGTTCCACTTTTTGTGGTGTTTACGCATTGCGTCCTTTGGTGCCGTGACAAGACCTTACCGTAATGCGAAAGCGCCCGGCTATGCATGCTAAAGATGTTGGAAATATCCCCAAGTCCTCGGCGACATTGATCTCCATCCCCAACTGGTTGATCGCGGACTTCCGTCATGCCGATGACAACATAATCCTCTCCCCATCTCGCGCAAGCCTCACCCTCGTCACCTTCGCCTTCTCCTTGATATCAACCATCGTCCTCCCCACACCGAGCTGAAGCGAATCATCCTCACGGTCCAAGCCATTATACAGCGAAGCCAGCAGTGAATCCTTCCACAGTCCGGCCACCTGCCTTTTCCGGACTCGAACTGCAACCAATAGGACCAGCCCAAGTAGTTCCAGTGCGAGAAGCAGGGATAACCATGCCCACCGAACCTCAACGACCGTGTCCGTCACCCTAACAGAACCCCTCACGGGCTCCTCTTGGCTCCGCGCAAACGAGATATTGTTTAGCGCCGCGGCCATTGACCTTACCATGGACCCGAGCGTGATGTTTTCCACCCTCGTGAAAACATCCTTTGCTGATTCGGGTTCGTAGAATCCGGGGTCAGTGGTCGTCACACCTGGTTTTGGATTCAAGATTTCTGGGTTTGAACCAGTCCAGTTGGTCCTAGACATCAATCTGTCTTTCGTAAAAGCGCTCTTGAGACGGAACCCAACATCATCGGCCCAGCCAGTGAAGGTCGAGCAGAATGTCATGGCGGTGGGGTCTGAAACAAATTGTGATACATTGCCGCTGGGTAGATCGATTTGAGCTGGAAGGCTTGTCAAGTCGGGCGTGCCTGCCCCTTTCGGTGCCCAGCAATACCATGGCTCCAGGCCCTCATTTATGGAACCGCTATTATTCTTGAAGATAACATACTGGTGTCCAATTTCAGGCCGGCCATTCTCGTAGGAGACAGTGGTGACTCCATTGGTGACTGAGATCTTGCGTGTGGCCTTGCACAGGCCCAAAACTGCCCATTCCGCCCACTCGAGCTTGGGGTAACGGAAGTCGAGGGCTCGGAGTGTTAAGGGGTCGGTGTCAGAGATGCGGATGAAGCCGAAGGACACCAGTGGGCGGGGAACACGAATCAAAGACGAGTCGCTGACCTCGTTGGATTCGTCGCCGGAGAGCCACTTCAAGACCGAGAATGGAAAGCCGATCAAAGGGCGTGGTTTTCCCGGAGTGTCGCTGATATCCTGGCCACCAAAACGGCTGAGACTGTAAATAATCGGATATTCCAGGTAAGGCGTATTGTTCTGATTCCGCCCAAACCAGACTTTGCATTCCTCCGAATGGGTTTGTATTCTCCTATCTTGGTCCCAAATCTTGAAGATGCCCTCAAATATCCTCCAGTCCCAACGAGCCGAACAGTTCCAGTCCAAGGTCAAGACATCCTCCACAATCCCACTGTCGACACAAAACTCTAGTGTTTCGAAGCTGTTAAACTGACAGTCCCCAGAGGGACAGTGCGCACGATGGTTGTAGGTCTCGGCACTGTTCCAGACTGCGCCGGTGAGGAGTTGCAGGTATTCTGAATCGTTTCCCATTGTGCCTGGTAGCGGGAAAAAAGAGGGCCGTGTCATTCGCGGAGTCCATACTTCATCCGAGGGCACGAAAGACACCTGCTCGGCCGTCCCGATGACCTGTTGCACGAATGGCTCAACTCCGAGTGCCAGAACCGTGACGATAGCCCCGATAGATGCGGTCGAGAACATCGTGTGTCGCCCAAACAGAAGTTTCGCCGCACCAAGGGGCCCTCTGCTTGCTGCATCGAATGTCTCGAGATCTTCCAGCTTGTGAGGTTCCTGTTCATACCAGTCCCACTTTAATTGTCCAATCGCGGCTGAAACTGCAAAGATTAAGCTCGACTTGGCTACCGTGGAGAGGGTGGCGACGACGGCATTTAGCGAAATATCACCAGGGACCTGAGGGAATTTCTGATGATTGTAGACGCTCAGAATGGCGACAATTGCGATGGTGGATGCGATTGAGAGCAGGATGGAGGAAACCTCCCAGGCCCAGTCATTGTCTCTTTGACTCAGATAGTGGCCAAAAGAGGTCCAGAGACGTCGAAGTTGGTGTCGAAATGATGGTTGCAGGGCTTGGAGAGCAGGCGTCACAGTGCCCTGAACGTTTGACTTTGCATTGCTGGCCTGGGGGCTTGAGGCGGTGTTTGGAGGGCCCGGGACCGGCGCCGCGGCGCCCGCGGAGACCGTGGCCATTTCGCAGGGAGAACTTTGATGTCAGAGGGATTTGACGCGAGACCGGGATTTTTGTGGGCGTGGGCGATGCGAAAGAGCACTTGCCCTTCTGTCCAACTGTCACCGGGGAAGGTGCGTAACACAAATGCAAGCCTCTCATGCACTTGCCATATCTAAGGCCAACCATTGGCGCGGTCTTCGCGGGTGCAGCCCAGATGTTATTTTGCAGCCAGTGGCTTTTCTGGTGTGTGTGTTATCAACACCCAATGGCAGCTGCAGCCCTATCCCCAAATCTCTCACATCTCTGGGGGCCACGGCAAAGCCACCAATTAGAGGTCGCGACCCCCAAACCGGACGACCCACATTCCGGACGCTTTTTACACCAAAACTCACACTTTTCGAACCTTGATTTTTCCACAACTACAATTTGTCACGGCACCAAAGGACGCAATGCGTAAACACCACAAAAAGTGGAACGTTGTGCAGTCAGGGCACTGCACCGTAGTCCTTCTACATCTAGCAGGTGCGATTGGAGGACGGAAGCGAAGGAGGGGGTGATGTAGGAAATACCGGCGCCGTGCCCGAGACTTGGCCTGTGGGGGCGGAGGATTCGTTGAGAGCTTGCAGGGCGGAGATGCGCAGGGGGTACGGGGGGTTGTGCGTGGCGAGGAGGGTCGTTGTGCGAGAGGCGCGCTGTGCGAGAGGCGCGCTGGCCGGGACCAGAGCGAGGAGAATGGAGGCGAGGGAGACGAGGTTGCAAGTTTTGTGGAGCGGGGAGACGAGAGCGGAGCGGAGGCTGGTGGAGTGCAGCCAGACGCTGTGCAAGTTGGACACAGTGGTGCCCGTGGATGAGAGGGCGGTCACCCACCAGGTGATCTCAACGCCGCGGGAGAAGGTGTAGCGAAGGAGCACGTTGGGGACGACGGAGAAGATGGCGAGGTACACGGCGGGCGCGAGGGTCCAACTGTCGACACGGTCGCCGTTGGACTTGGTAATGACCATAACCATGAGGATTGCACAGGCGACAGCGTCGGCGGCGGCGATGAGGGCGTCCCATGGGAGACGGCGGATGGCTGATACTCGCCATGGACGGCCTTGTCTTTGGTGTTGGACTGGGGATGTCGAAGGAACCGAAAACCCCGTTTCTGGGCATGTCCCGCAGGGAAAGGGCTTCAGGTCTGACATTGGTCTGAATTTCGAGTTGGATGTTACACCAGGGAAGTTAGGATAGGAAAGACATTCAAATAACCACCGTTATGTAATATTTGCCAGGAGAACGGCTATTCATTGAAAGGCGAGGCTCTTACAAGTCATGACCCGATGTCGGCAACATCTATCGAGCCCATAATGGCTGGTCTATTGAGCGCCACTCTAATCCTCAACTTTGACGACGGGATCTCGCCATAGTCGCGTTTCCCCCCCTGTTCTTTAGAATCGTCAAAGCGCCGCGCCCTCCGAACGCCATGCCCTCAGCCGCACCACCGAGCTGATCCCGCCAACCGCGGAGGTGGAAAGGACATCTGCAGGCTCGATGTAAGCTCGCCCAGGGATTAATATTGGAGCCATGGCAAAAGTTGACTGACTCCCCCTCCCCCCCCCCCGGCCTTGTCCTACCATGCTTCTAGATAGCCAGAACCATTCCCCTGCCACTTACATAAGCTAGACCAATCAGCATTGACTGGTTCATCCTCCAACGGCCAAAGCTGTTCGCGAACTCAATTGCCGTGTCCTCCAAGTTTTTGACATGGCCAACATCATGCAGCTTTGGACGGTATCTTTGCTAAGGTAAACAGGGCTGCCGTTGGCTTCTCATGGCGCTGAACGACGACTGCACGGAATGCATGGCGAAATGAAGGTATGAAACATATTAAATTGAATTACGGCCCTAACTTTTACACGGATCCACGCTCCAGCTCCTCTGTGCTCAGTGTTAGATGGACTAGGTCGCAAGTGAATATAGAGAAGAAGGTTGGAAAGAGTGTGGAATGGTGGTAGATTCTTCCTCGCCCATCTCGCTAAACCCTCCTTCCCCTATGGGTATGGCGGTCTGTAGTACAGGCTCATGCCATGGGGTCCTGCACGCGGCCGGGTATACCATCTCGTGCACGAACTCGTCCAAGTTCTTTGATAAGACTTCCCGACTGGTAAACGAAACCGCTGCCGACGGAACCTCTGCGTTTGCGGATGCCGTAGTTTTCGGCACTGGGTTATCATACGGGGATAAGTCCGGGTGGTTCGAGGAGGGCGAGGCAGTCATGAATTTGACTGTTATCGTCAAAACGGAGACGGGATGTAGTGGGACGTTGGCGGTGACGACGTGCGCTATGGTCCCGGCGACGGTGGGATATCATGTTGTTGTCAGCAACGGAAGCGTGCAGCTCGATAAGGGGTATGGGTACGAGGGCGATACGGTAGTGGGATATTACCGGACGCCGAGTAGCGGGAGTGGTGTGCATCATAGCTACCATGGAGGTTTCGCGTTGGCCATGAGGGAGATATTGGGGTCGAGTGTGACGTTGAGCTTTGCGGGGACAGCGGGAATGAGGATGGTGACGGAGGGGGTTACGGCGATGCGGTATCAGAGGTGGAGGGAGAAGGGGCCGGGCGAGTTCGGGTATGCGGAATGCGATAATTATTGGCTGGATCCGACGAGGGATTTGTTGATGATGATGCGGGAGGTTGCGTTTCGGCTGGCGCTGCAGGGAGAAGGACAGGGGGGTCCGGTGCCGGTGCAGGACATGTTGGTCGAGGAAAAAGTGACGGAAGTGGTGTATGCGTCGGATTATCTGTTTCTTTGGTTGGCGGTCGGGGTCATTGGTTTGTCGGTTTTGACGGTTTCGCCTTTGTTGCATGGTTGGTGGCGGTTGGGGAGAGAAGTGTCACTTTCTCCCATGGAGGTTGCGAGGGCGTTTGGAGCACCGGCGTTGAGGGGATCCGGTTCGAATTCGGATACGGGTCAGCTGATGAAAGAAATCGGGGCGAAGAAGGTCAGCTATGGGGAAATGACCATGGGCGAATCTTCGCAGTTTGCAAGGGAACTGAGTTTTGGTGAGCCAGGGGTCGTGCATCGGCCACAGAAAGGAGTCGCGTATGTGTGATTACCTAGCACATGTAGGTAGCGTACAGCGGATCTACTCGGCACTCTCGACCAATTACCCCTCGCCATCACGAAGGCCACGGCATATACATATTTTGAGAGAATGTCTCCTTCCAAGGAACTTGCCGGGATTGGACCCACGAGAGACATCGGCTGAACTTCTTGGGCCACTTCCACGGCTTTCAAACATCTTTCGCGTGGCGTACCAAAAGACCGAAGCCGAGTTGCCAGGTGGGGGGCTTTTTTTTTGGACATCAACCTATCAATGTTTATTCCTCCACTATACGGAGGCATCTACGCCAGCACTCACTAAAGCTACGGTAAATTTTTGCATCGAATGAGCGGGTCTTGCGCAGAGCTTGTTTGCGTGATGGCGGACGCCAACACTGTGTTTGCACGCTAAGCAACAATAACGTGAGATAGTCGTGTACGTGAATAACAAAGATTCCCTCAAGCTGAAAGGGGGAAAAAAGAAAAGAAAAGAAAAGAAAAAAAACAGAAAGCAGAAAACTTGCACCTTTTTTTTAAAAAAAAAAAAAAAAAAAAAAAAAAAGGAAAAAAAAAAAAAAAAAAAAAAAAAAAAAAAAAAAAAAAAAAAAAAAAAAAAAAAAAAAAAAAAAAAAAAAAAAAAAGAAAAAAAAAAAAAAAAGAAAGGAAAAAAAGGAAAAGAGGAGGAGTCCAAGTTATGCAGTGACCAAAAATTGCGAGAAAAAAAAGAAATAAGGGGTAAAAAAACATACAACACCAGGGATTCGCTGGTCGTCACCGTCCCAACTACTAATCTGGCCCTCATTGGTTTATCGCTGGGAGAGCGGACGGGATCCCGAGTTGTCCAGTGGGTATGGTCGTATGTGAAAGTTGTGTGCGTGGGATAGGTTTAAGGGCTTGACTGAGGTTTTTCCAACGGTCAGTAAATGGGTGGATGCATTGTTGACTGGGTGAACGGGTTGCCCTGGAGTTGAACTAAACCAATTAGATGCGCAATACAGGGAGTGACATGCAAAAGGGGTGCAAAAAGAAGGCATAAAGGGCCACTGGAAGCAAAAGGTCGTGCCCGGATTCGAACCGGGGATGTCAGAATGGTGAGAGATAGAGTTTGGCACTCAAAGTCTGAAGTGATAACCGCTACACCACACAACCTGTGAAACCTTGTGAGGCAGTCCAGACTAAGTGCCGTAGGGTGTAGAGTGTACACACATGCACTACAAGTCACGCGTCAGACTGAATCATGTTGCAATCTTGCTTCTTACACGGAGATATGTCCCCCTGACACGGTCAATAATCCAAAAACCTCTTGCGCAGCGAATTCTCCGCCATTGGCGTTGATACCGCGCCCAAAGCCATCTTAGCCGAAGCACCAGCCACCGCCCCGCCCATGAGGTCGAGAGAATCCGGCTTCCTAGCGGCATTCCACACTTGGACAAAGCTCTGAGAGTAGATGTCGCTGGCGGTTGTGACGTTCATGAGATCTGCGGCGTCGCCGTAGCCGTTGTATCCTGATTTGCGAATATAAAGTCAGCTCTCTTGTGACAACATCATGAGGGATGTAGTCCAAGAGCAGAAACACGACCAATTCACAAAAAAAAAAAGAACAAAGAAAACTGGGGATGGAAAAGAGAGAGAAGGAAACTGACCAGCATCATCAACCTCAAATCCCACGTCCAACAAACAATAACTCCTAACCTCTCCCTCCCCTTCTTCCAGTCCTTCCCCGTTTACTTTACAAATCTATAACGGCACCACAACCTGCTCCGTGGTCACCGCCGGACTCATTACCATGGGCACCTCCACTGGGTGATTAATCCCATCGTTGAAACTTGGAAACGGCACTTTAAGACATAGCGTCTCCCCGACGGTAGTAGTAGTAGTAGTAGTGGAAGAAGGACGCCCATATGTCCGCCGTCCATATCTATCCCCGTGGGAAAAATCTCGAAATCCACCGGTTTAGTCTGAAAACGACCACGTCAACCGGAGAGGCTCACCGCGGCGGAACCGCTCTGACGGATGGGCGGGGGGGTGGGGCAGTTCCGACGGCTGCATCTGGGGAAGTTGTTTTGCCAGGTGGCTGGGTGATGCGTTGGAGACGCCAGAAGGAGGGCTCAATCGTCAGTGCTGCTCATGCACGGGAGGAACACGCCCTGCGCGTTGCGATACACGGCTCGCGTCAGGTGTACTGTTGGTGGTGCTGGTGGCTCGGTGGGTTGGGGGGCGGGTTTGTCGTCGGCTTTGGCTTTATTTGTAGGGTCGGGGTTATCTTTGTTTTTTGGAGGTTCCTCTTTCTCCGGGGGAGCAGGAGGTGCTTGCCGTACTTTTCAGGTATGATAACATAACCTTCCCGAGCCTTCGTTTGGGGAGGAAAACAAATAATCGACACGATCAAAGTCCAGCGCGGCATCATGGCCGCCTAGTTACTCGGCGCGAACCTCCAGCGGGCAAACATCTCCAACGACATGCTTGGTAGCCCGGCGCCGGGCGAAAACGAGGGGCGGGCTGGTCTTCGATATGACCGTAACGGACGATTTCCAGAGCGTTTTGGCCGGAAAAGATGGTGTTGCAGGGTGGTGCTTCACATGTGCTCCAGGTCTGGGGAACTGTGCCTATGGGGAAATGTTGGGGACTATATGCAGGAATGCGCGGGGATAATAAAGGGGAGGTGAAAGCAGATATGGGATTTTTTTTTTTTTTTTTTTTTTTTTGCTGCTGTTGGTGATTGAAATATGTATGTATGAACTTGATGCAATGTTTCAGAAATACAAGTTCATCAGCCACGATGCCTCAATCGTCTCCAGTAAGGGCTGCGCCGATGTTGACTGAACTCGGCATGGCTCTTGGCAATTTGGAGATCATGAGTGCTTCTTCGGTGAATTGTCAATAGTCGTATTTGCAAGGATCAAGTGGATTAAATGTGCGGGACAAAACTAGGTACCTACCAGGTAGGTAGTCGGTCGCTAGGAAAGAAAAAAAAAGAGCCTCATCCAAGGGTGGTTCGGCCAAAACCAGGCTCGCTTCACCCACGCTGTCACTTGGTTGCAATTATAACGAAGGCTCTCTAGAGACTACAGGAGCAATCCAATCAGGCAGTTCAATTACAACGCCATCAGCCCCCACTAGAGACCGACCAACCACAGTCCCCGTCTGTGAAATCCCTTTTCCGCGCCGGCCGCCAGAGCGGGGTTAGGCAGCCTCCGAGATAGCAGCGAATTCCATCTCCGCGCCCCCATGATTCCCCATTCCCCTTCAACTGGCAAGCACATTCCGGACCCCACACCTCTGGCAATTTATCCCCGAAAGCCTAACCCACGCGAGAATGAATCCATCGGATATGCAAGTTGGGAAGGTCGAGCTGGCTGCTCGAGCGCTTGACCTGACCTCGGCCCTGCTCCACGCAGCGTCATCATCCAGCATCGTCTTGAAGGGGGCCTGGGAAATTGGACAGTGGCTCGGGCGAGAAAAACTTAACCAGTATGAGCTCTTGGACTGCATGGAGAGAGCAAAGGGTGTGGCATTTGCAAACAAGAACGGCCGCGAGCTTTTCGACCAGCTCATAAGCGGTCTCGATACGCAACAGGTTGGGCCGCTGTTCCTGCAACAGTCGGGATCCCTGGGCCGGCTGATGGCGGGCGATCCGAAGCTGAGCTGGATGGTGTCGACCACGGCCAGCCTCTTCCAGCACCACCGGAACGATCAGCTTGTTACCGATAAGCTGACGGCATTTATTATGGAATCTCATCGCGCTCGAGAGCAAGGAGCAGCAGGAGGAGTATCGTCCGCCACTGACGCATTGATATACAGTCCTGAGCAGACAAAGGTGCGCGCCGTAGTGAGGAAGATTGTTTCTAGCGTATGGTATAACGTCGTCAACGCCGGCTGCGACACGGTTCCCCTCCCCCAGGAGCTCCTCGACCTTTGCCAGCGGGGGCATTATCTCGATCCGGCAGACTTTGGCGTCGTCACCAGCACGATCCAGGCTCGCTGTCCATCCAAAGCCATCCTTCGGACAGACCACTTGCTACGAGATGTTGTTCTCTGGCTCCTCCTGCACTACGACGGGACCATCGTCGTCACCGCCGGTGGCCAGATTATCTACAGAGCCAGCTTCGGGAACCCACAGCGGGAACTTGAAGTTCACGTCACATCAACATGCACCCAGGATGGTGCCTGCGGCAAACATGGGCGAGAGTCATACAAGATTCTGCACCAGATCTCGGGGAAGCTAGACGAGCTCTTGTCAGGGCTTTCCTTCTCCGAGTTTGCCGACTTGCCATCCCAACCAGGCATCCGACAAAAGCTGTACAACATTCCTCGCCTGTATCCCGTCGACAGTGCCATGTGGAACAAGGGCCAACAGATCAACATGAAATGCGCCGCTCAACTTACCATGCGGTGGCTGCTCGGCGTTCAACTGTCAGCTCAGGAAGGGTTCTCTTCGGTCGGGTTCAGCGCTACTTTGCAAGGCGACAAACCGTCGGACCCGGGCCAGATAATAACAATCTCCCACATCCTCAAGAAGATCCCGGCGATGGTTAGCTTGAAGTGGGGGAGCTCTGCTACTTTTCCAGTCGTCTTTGCAGATGTGGCTACCCCTAGCAGCAGCAGCAGCAGTGGCAGCCACCGCCGCCACCTTCCCGGGGAGTCCGCTTGGGATATCGAGCGCCAACTGCTCGTCCTCCTCGAGTACCTCCCAGTCCTTTCGGATGTGGCGAAGAAGATATCGGCAGATTGCCTCTGCCCGGGCTGCTCGGAAGCGATTAACGACAGCAATACGCCGACGAGGCCTGTCGGGCTGAGGGCCGGCTGCCTCCAGCGCGCAGCCCTGGAAGAGGTCTTGTTGCTCCTGGCACACGGCATAGCGGATGGATTCGGGGCCAGCGACGCGGCGTCGTTTCTCGATGCTGCACCAATCATCCAAGGAATGGTGGTGCTGCTCTTGGAGCTGGTGACGGAACGCATGGTTTGCTGGGATACCTGGTTCGCGGTAGCATCTTGCACCTACCTTGGCTGCCCTTTTGTGAGGCCAACATCACCTCTGCACCCGGCCTTCGGCGGAACCGCGTTCGCAGCGTTCCAGTTCGGCAACTTGGCAACGCAAGCACCATGGCTAGACCTAACTCAAGAGATTACGGTGCGTGGATGTTTTGGTATGATCGGGCTGAGAGGCCGACTCGGAGTGGTAACCGAGAGCGAGAACCAACAACACGCTCAGTTTCGGGCCATCGAGGAGAACTTTGCCATTGTCGAAACCGAAAACACCGAAGATACGACGGCCTTCTGCTCCCGCCATCCCAAGGAAGAGGCCTCTATAATAACTGACCACTGCCCCCTCGCCGAGGACGAGTCGAACTTGGACAGCGATGTGGTTCTCTGCCAGACCGACGATAGATTTTATAGGCTGTTGCTTCGCGTCAGAGCCCAAAATCACTGGCGAGTTGTGGACCCCAGCGACGCTCTGAGCGCCGTGATCCGGATGCTTCCTCCCGCCGCACCCTGCCAACATGAACAACACGAGGAGGGCCCGCCCGCCCGCAGAAATGACTCTCTTGCGCGCGCGAGAATGTACACCATGGATGAGGTCCTCGGGAGGTGGCCAGACAACCTTAAGAGGTACTTTTCCACCTCGACGGCGAGCGGCAGCAACAGCAGCAACACGGCACCGGATCATGTCAACACTTTCTACATGACCAACGTCCTGGACACACATCTGAAAGCAAACACTGCCCTCGCTCTTTCCGTCTGCCAGGTAGCCGTGCCACATTATCCCGAACGTGCATGTCTTGCATGCGCCGTGGGCCACGCAAAGAGGGTGGCGAGGAAGCCCTTGCGCGAGGGTGAAGGGGGACAACCTTCGGACCGCTTCCTTATCAATCTCAGAACTCGGCTGGCGGGATCGCATGACAACAACTCGAGGCGCCGTATATTGGATTTGCCGGCACAAGGTCATAAGGCGACTTAGCGGGCGTGTACTGTCCATCCTGAGTAGAAGGAGGGACACGCGTATTACCTTATATCGGGAGTGGTAATACGTGTCCGATGTATATAGTGAGGACCATAGGGTATGGGTTGGGTGACAAGACGTTGATTGGAGAGTTGTATACTGGATTTTGAGGAGAGTTGTGGGAAGCGTCGGGAAGTTAGTGTGGGAAGTTAGTGTCTGTTTTCCCTGTTCTTATGAAAGCCCCGATTGTCGGCTCTAGCTAGCTATTCGAGAGTCTGGTTGGTGGCATGAACACCTACCTGAACTGCGTGCTCACGTGTCTATTCTATATCAACTCTCTTCGAGACCAGAATTGCCAATATCAGGCACTAACTTGCCTTCCGACCCACCACCGAAGTAGGACGCATCCTAAACATGGCCCTAATCCCAGGATCCTTCGTCTCTGCGTATGCCGCCGCCAAAGCTTGCAGAAACATGGACTTGGTCGGCTCTTCAAATCCCGCCCTCACTACCTCCTCCGCGGTAAGGAACCAGAGCGAGGTGAGTCCCGGGAGGAGATGGTTCCCGGGTCGGGGATATTCATCACGCGTAGTTTGGGTGAAGCCGTGTTTTGTGAGATGGCCGGTTACGTCCGAGACCCACCTGTAATACAGGGTAAGATACAAAATCCAAGAAACATTGTGGACGTTGAAAGCATGGAAGGGGATGTTAAGGACATTGAGGTGGATGTCAAGTGGAATGCTTACTGAGGAAACACCTTTGCTGAAACCCCCAAAGCCCAATCACAGCGTGGACTCGGCGCCAGCTTCACCATCTCGGCCTGGGTGGTCCATTCGTCCCATTGAATCCACCCTCCTGGCTCTGCAAGACACACACACACACACCATCAGTATTGTAAGATCACAACCAAGTAAGAGTGTGGATGTGCCATACTCAATAGAGCCAAAGCATGCTGGATGACCGGACCGGGGTCATCGCCGAGCGCACGAACTCCAGCAAAATGCGCAATGTGGACAATGTCAAACTTGCCCTGCAATTCTTCAGGCACCGGACCGAGGGCATCCGCTACGCTCAGTTTGACGTTATCAGGGAGGATATGCGCCGGTGGGTATTGTTCGTCGCTGATATCAAAGCCGTGGACTTGGAATTTGCTGATCCCGTGAACGTCCGAGAGGCGTGATACGTCGACTGCCCATGCCCTATTCAATCAAATTGAGACAAGTCAGAAAAGTCAGAGAGAGCAGGTAGGTAGGTAGGCATTGGGAAGAGAGTTGAAAATCAGCAAGTCATACCCAGTTCCAGTCCCCACGTCAGCAACATTCACCACCTCCAGCTTCTCTGCTGCAGATCCCAGAGCGGTCAGGATCTGCGGATGAATAAGACCGCCAGTAGTGTCTTTCCAGAGATAGTGCTGAAACTCGAGTCTTGTGCCCTGTCAGTAATTTCCCTCGCACTCGCAGTAAAGCGAGGAGCCGGCATAAAGAGAAATACCTTCCCGAGGCTGCATACCCCTGACGGTCCAGGGCGTAAGCCACATCGGCTTGGTGGAAGGCGTCCTGCTTGGAATCTTCCGTGGAGTCCATGTTGCTCAAGTGATAGTGTCGAATCCGGGTAACAAAGTTGTGTTGGTTCCAACTATTCCTGTCCTACACCTTGTATGTCAAGAACACAACTGTGCGCGCGCGTTATATAAGACATGACATATCCGAGATACAGAACTTCGCCAACTCTTACCTCGCATTGCCTTGATCGGACCATGGTAGCCTAACGCTCTCCCGCTCGTCTTCGGGTTACATTCCGTCGACCGACCGCTGCGTGTGCACTAAATTCTAACCTTAGCCAACCGTGCCACTCAACTGTGCTTGCTCTGCTGGGGGCGGGTTTTCTCATCGGTTTGTAGATTTATTCCCGCTCCTTGCCTTGTAAACCTTGAAGGCTTTACCAATATTCACGCAGAACGCTAGTGTCAACCCTACTCCCGTATACCGTATAAAGTCCGAGGTCGGACTTTTGTTGTCTGCCGTCAGCTACTCGGAGATTAAAATCTCTATCAAGGTGTTGCATGTGCAGTAGTCCCAGCTTCAGCTGCGCCGCATGATTCGTGGGGCCATGTGGCCAAGAACACCCTCCAACCTGATGGCGAGGTTGCTGCCGCGTTAGGTTGCCAGTTTGCCCGCAGGTTTCTCAACCCGCCTCCATTCGCAGCTCGTTTAAACTCGAAGCCTGGTGTTACCTTGTCTCGGCGCGGTTAGCCGACCCCCCAAACCCCACCGACAACCGATGTCGAGATAAGAATCCCACGTCCTGATGGTCGGCAAATGCAGACCTGGTTGAAACAACAAATCAAAAGTTCAACTAGTCTCCGACCGATCAACCCACATCGCCGAGATGGCACGGGATGGCTCGATTGTGTACCCATTCTGGAAGGTAAGTACTTTCACGCTTTCTATCTAGTAGTTTCAGTGTTAGCCTGTTCCACCCAAGCCACCGCTTGATACCTTGTATCAGTGGGGGCTACACCTACCAACCGCCTGGGCTAGAGCACATCTCGGGACAGCCACATTCTAATGATGCTCTGCACATCTTACCGGCATTCCCTCGCATTTTGATACAACCCTGGGGCCGGCAGACCTTGGATACCAGGTAGCAAGCGGCTTGATTAGGGGCCATGGCTTATGAAGGGCAGTGAACCAATAATGGAGGATGGTGGCACGGTGCGGGCCGCCTTGCTGCGAGACACACGTAACAAGACTTTCTGGGAACATGAAGCCAGTGGGCGCAATTCGAACTTCGGGTCGATAAGCACAACGAGTCGGCGGGTCTGGGGGGGGGGGAGACTCCGGTTAGCGTGAGGTTGCTATTCATAGAGTAGACAGGTAGGAGCCAGAAAGTTCCGAAGCTCGCGAGGGTCCAGGAGAAAATAGCTCACCAAGTTAAGACGATTACATCCGCGTGTGTTTTTCATTCTGCTTTTCGTCCTTGTGTTGACATGTCTGCGCAAGTTTAATGTCCCCTTTCAACAAGATACCAGGATCGTCAACTTCACCCTCATCACCATGGCAGATCTCGTCAAAGAAGGCATGGCTCGGTTCTCCGACTTCAACCGGGTCATCAAGAAATCACTCTCCCCCGAGGCGCCGTATCCCTACACCCCGGGCAACACCGCCCCGGAGACTGCTTCCGACCTCATCGGGGACATCAAGTCCCTCGGTCTCAAAGACTACCGCACACTTGCATCTCTAGTCAATGCAATGGTCACTGGAGACGCGACTGATGACAATGACCTTCTTCTCGAGAACCTCATCCAGCTTCTCTCTAAGCTGCCTGAGTCATCGAAAGAAGGCAAGCAGCTGACCGATGATTTACTCGCTCAACTGTGGTCTTCTCTCGAACACCCTCCAACCACAACCGTCTCGCCCCGCTCACGATATCGCTCCGCCGATGGCTCCGGGAACAGCACCCACTCCCCCTCCCTTGGCGCTGCCAACACCTCCTACGCGCGGTCCGTCCCCGCCATGACCTTCCAGGCACCCACCACATCCCTCCCCTCCCCATCCACCATCTTTGACGCTCTCTTCGCCCGAGGCGACACCTTCACTCCCCACCCACAGCGCATCTCGAGTATCCTCTTCTACCTCGCCATCCTAATCACCCACGACATCTTCCAAACCTCCCCAACCGACCGTTCCACGAACCTCACTTCCTCCTACCTCGACCTGTCCCCACTCTACGGGCGCAACGCTTCCGAACAGAAGTCCATCCGCCAGTTCAAATCCGGGCTCCTCAAGCCAGATGCATTTTCCTCGAAGCGCTTGCTGGGATTCCCACCGGGAGTCGCCGTGCTGCTCATCATGTTCAACCGGTTCCACAATTACGTTGTTGTCCAGTTGGCCAAGATCAACGAGGGGGGTCGCTTCCCGCCTCCGTCAGCCGGTCTGTCGGATGTAGCGCGGGCTGCTCAGATAGCGAAGGTGGACGAGGATTTGTTTCAGACGGGACGGCTCATCACCTGCGGGTTGTATGTCAATATCATTCTCAGAGATTATGTCCGGACGATATTGGCGTTAAATCTCGCGGAGACAGAGACGGCGTGGTGTCTGGATCCGAGAAGTGGAACGGGGAAAATGCCAAGAGGAGGCGGGAATCAGGTGAGTGTTGAGTTTAACCTGGTGTATCGGTGGCATAGCGCGTTGTCAGAACGGGATGCAAACTGGGTGGCAGAGGAGTTGAAAAGGGTTTTGGGTAGTGATAAAGAACCGGAGGAGGTTGGAATGGGCGAGATGATACAGGCGCTGAAGAGGTGGGAGGAGAAAATCCCGACCGAGCCATTGGAGAGGGAGGTCGGGGGACTGAAGAGACAGACGGATGGGACGTACGACGACAAAGAACTGGTGAAGATTTGGTGCGACTCGGTGGAGGATGTGGCGGGCGCGTTTGGGGCGAACAAAGTTCCGAATGCGCTGCGCAGTGTCGAGATGCTGGGAATTCTGGAGGCGAGACAGTGGAATGTCGCCACGCTGAACGAGTTTCGTGCTTTTATGGGCCTGACCAAGCATACAACTTTCGAGGATATCAATCCAGACCCCGTGGTGGCAGCGAAGCTGCAGGGATTGTACGATTCGCCTGATGCAGTCGAGTTGTATCCGGGATTGGTCGCTGAGAAGCCGAAGCCGCCGATGGATCCGGGGAGTGGGCTGTGTGTGAATTACACGACGAGCAGGGCGATTCTATCGGACGCGGTGGCTTTGGTCAGGGGAGATCGGTTTCATACCGTGGACTACACGCCT
>Ga0247765_1000448_pt1 | contig 32562 bp, 21 predicted proteins | sample UWRJL106311C6_FD_179949 | JGI IMG/M metagenome (GOLD analysis project Ga0247765, IMG submission 179949) | Plant litter microbial communities from Arlington Agricultural Research Station in Wisconsin, United States - UWRJ-L106-311C-6 | ecosystem: Environmental > Terrestrial > Plant litter >...
TGTGTGAGGATGCCTGGCACAGCCAGGAATCCAACCGCTGAGCCACCGTACAAATCGTAAGCTGGTTCATGCAATAGATCTATAAAGGAAGGCTTTCTGGCTCTGCCAGAAAGCCAGAGAAGAAGAAAAACCACAATACAACCTGTTCAAAACCACATAGATAAAAGGTGCCGTGCTTCTGACAGGTGACCGCCCGACCGTACCAAGAATCGAACCCAGGCCCTGTAGACTGCACAAACTGTCACGGCACCAAAGGACGCAATGCGTAAACACCACAAAAAGTGGAACGTTGTGCAGTCAGGGCACTGTACCGTAGTCCTTCTACATCTAGCTGCAGCCACAGGCAGGCAGCATCACTATACCGTGACAAGATTCTCTCTTATATTTTTACCTTAACTATAAATTTTGTATATTAATATACTTAAGCTTAATATTAATACGCTCTAAAGCATTCGTAACAAACCTAATCGTCTATATATTATTACAAAAAATCGTTAAAGGGAAGAAAAATACTTTACCAATATTTTTAAAAAACCTTCCAAAAGCTATACTTTCTTTAGCTATAACACCTAAAGCGTAAAGCTCTGCTTTAATTAATAAAGTAATAATTATAGCTTATTAAACTGCCTTTTAGTAGACTAGGCCTCCTATAAATAAAAATACGAATCCGTAAGATAACTTGCGCATTTTTTCGTCTAACGCAAAGGAGGCGTCTCCAACAATTAAAAGCTACGGAGCTCCTGGTCGGATAGATACGTATTAAATAGAGAGGAACCTTATAGCGTAAAGGTAGCTTAAGGTATAGTAAGCAACCTTAATATAGTTTTAATTTAAATTAGTAAGAAACTTTAAGAGTTGGGAAACTGTAAATACAACGTCCGGCTTTATTATAATAGCAGTGTAAAAAATACTACCAACGAGCTTTTAAAAGAGCTTAATCTCCTACTTTAATACCTCCCCCAAATTTTTAACAAGCTTTTTAACTAGTAGGGGTATAGAAAAGTATTTTCCAATATCATTTACTCTAAACCTTTTTACAATCTTTTCGATATATTAATCGTAAATAAGCCAAAGTTTCTTACTCTCCCAGTCTCTAATTACATATATACCTAAAAAAGTATTAACGTTATCTCCCCCGGTAAGGCTATACTCCTTTTTAATCCCCTCTACTATTTTAGTTACGATTTGCTCGTAGCTTTTAGGGTATATAAGGAGAAAGTTATTTACGTAAACTACTAAATACGCTATACGCTTTTTATTATAAAAAAGGTAAGGCTCCTCCTTTAATCGAAAAAAACCCACCTTCTTAAACGTAGCGTAAAAGGTCTTATACTAAAGTATAGGAAAATCCCTCAGCCTATATAAAACTTTATTAAACAGTACTATAAAGCCCTTTTTCTTAAACCTATCGGGAAGCTTACAAATTACCCCCGGAAGGTCTTCTCCCCAAATAGCGTTTAAAAACACTTACTTTACATTAAATTACTTAACCTCCCAATTATTAACTACTACAAAGGCAAGCATAATATATAGAGTCCGCGTAGTTAGGGTGGCTATATAGGTATCCTATAACGTATAGTAGTATTGGAGATCTCCTCGTATAATTATACGAATCTTAAACGTAAGGATCCCCCTAACTATTTTTTGTAAAAATACCTATTTAAGTAAAAGCGTACGTTATTTTTATACTTTTGGATTAAATTTAGAAATCTCTCTCCAAATCTTTTTATTAACAAATTTACTTATCTTTTAAGCAGCTACTTCCAGGAATTCCTTTTTTAAAAAATAGCTCTTAAGCTCCCTTTAATTCTTTAGGGGTAAAAGTATTATAAGCTTTTCGTAAGTTGGGGTTTTTTTACGAATTATTGCTACTATAATTTCGTATAGTATATAATAAGTGTAATCTTCTTCCTGGATTACCTTTTACTAATTAGGTAAGTAGGTTTCTATAAAATCATACCATTATTAACTATAACTAATCAGGATCTCTTCAAGCTTGTACCAATTTTCGAAAAAAGTAAAAACTCCCTTTTCTATACCAGTAACCACCTTAACCTCCTTTTATTTTTTTCCCCTTAAATTATATTTATAAGTAAAAGATTTTATATTTAGGTTAGATATTTACTAAGCTAGTTTAAATTAAGCTTACTTTTATACTTATATTATTACTTTTAATAGTTTCTTTTATAAAGGTCTCGGGGTTACTTTAGCCCCTAACTACGGATTTCCCCTAAATCCTTCTTAAAAAGCGCCCCCGTTAGCCTTATATTTGGGACTTTTAGTATAAATTACGATTATTAAACGTATACTCGCTCTTAAGCTTAATCGTATTTGCTCCGTATTATTAGGGTATTTATCTATTTATTTATCTTCGTAAGCGGGATCTTCTCCGGACGGTTTATATATACCCAGGCTTTATTATCCAAAGGTTTTTAATACGTTAAAAAAGTTTTTATCGGCTTTTAAGCTGGTTTTTTACCTTTAAATATCTCTATCTCCGCTTTCCTACGCGTTAAAAAAATTAGTTTTAACCTCTAAAATAAAATCTTATTTCTAGGTTTCTATAACTCCGCTATTTAACTCTTCCTACTATAAAACCTATTATAAAGCCAAACCTCCAACGCCTACTCCCTACTATTTAGGTAAGGAATTTATTAATGTTAAAGTTATAAATCCTTAGGTTGGGGTTAAAGGTTCGTTAACCAACTCGTAATTTTTCAAACTTCTAAGCAATTCCACCCCTAAACTCGGCTTTAAAGGTTCCCTACTATTTTATAACTCCCCTTCCTTAAGCTTATTTAGTAGATTGGGGGATAAGCTTATTATTAAAAACTTATTAATTAAATTAATAACTAAAAGGGGCTTACGCGTTCCCTTAATTAGGCTTACGTACTTTACCATATGATTAATCTCCCCTACGTTTAGGGCTTCCCTCTCCTTTTTTTTAAATCCGAAAAAAAGTTCCTTATTAAACGTTACGTTACGCGTAATTATTACTTAATCTAAAAGCGGTACCTAGATTTTATAAAGGTTGGAACCCCCGTAATTAATTAGATACCTTAAGTAAACGCGCTCCTTAGTCTTAAAAGCATATTAATTAATATTCTTTACCCTTTTGACTAGTAATAAATATACTTAATATCCGTATACGTATACCCTAAACTAGTTTAAGCGTACGTTTTCTATTTAAGCTCCCTTTAGACCTTACTTTACAAGGTACCAATAGTAGTATTACCTAAATTACTAGTAAAGCTTCTTATTTGGAAATATCTAGTTATTATACTTACTTAAACTTATTTCGTATAGGTATACTATAGTAGTAATAGACTTTAACTATATATATTCCGGGAGCCCTACTCCCGTTAATATTTTTAAAAACTTCTCTTATAACTCCTTACCAATACGTTTAATACCGCTATTAAATTTATAATAGGCGGTCCCAGTTATCTCGTACTTAATACCTTCCTTTACAAGCTACCTTATAAACTATATCTCTCCTCTAGTACTATACGTACTCGTATTTTAATCTTAGTTAATAACGCAAATCCTAAACCTATACTACCTTTATACCTATCGTTCAAACCGTTATAAAATCGTAATAACGGTTAACCCAGCTTTATCCCTTATAATATAAATAAAAAGCTTATTACTAAACTTATTTTTTATAAATATAGTATAGTAAACGTTTCCGATCCTCCAGTTAAACTTAAAAATATCCTATACGATTTTCCAAAATAGTTTCTTAAATTAGTAGGGTAAAGGCTAGCGGTTAATTACGCTTTTAACGTAAACTTAAGCGCAATTCTCGCACTTTTAACGTAAAAAACCGTTTACGCTCCCTCTAATCTTAACGCCCTTTATATATTCTATTAGGTAATAAAGAGCGTCCCTTCCAAGGTACCTTAATCGCAAATACTATAAGGCGATGGTATCTTCCCTTAGGTAATTATATAGTTAAGGTTTTACTCCCCTACTTGTAAATACTATAATTATAAAGCCGAGTATATAAGCGACTTATAGTTTACTTAAAGGTACTAAATTAAACTAAAAGTAGGAAAAAAAAGGTTTATATTCGAAAAAGATAATATTATAGTAACGAACGAGCTTACGTATAATTTTACTATACTCTAAAATTTTATAACGTAGGGTTAGGTTATAACTACAATATTATAAACTCGTTACTTCCTTAAACTTTCCTTTAAAAATAATATTAATATAAAAGCCAGAAACTATAGCAACATTTTATAGTAAGAGATTCTCCGTATTCTCACCTCCCTAGCCGTTTAGATAATTCTTAAATATACACGATCCATACCCAAGGATAGGGAAATACCTAGCTCCTACTTTAATGAACCTACTTTGCCTATTAGCCACAAATAAGCCTAAAAGGAAAAGCTCCTTCCTATTAATAATATAAAGGGTTCCGTAATTATTAAGAAGCGTACTATCCAAAAGTTAATATAAAACCTAACTTACAGCCGCGTATACCCCTAAGCTCTTATCTAACTTCTTAAGTAAAAATAAATTAATAATTATAACGTAAGGATACTTTACGGGGAGCTTAGTAAAATCGGATCCTTCGGGAGTAACTAAAGTAGGATTTCTTTAATTACAGGGTCTTAATTCTATAATTTGGGGACCTAACTAGGTATTAAAAATAATACTCGTAACTAAATCTAGTTACGCTTCTTCGGCTAGTGGCTTATAAAGACCAATAAAATCTCGCTTTAGGAGCGAGAAAAGGATTACTATAACGTTAATAAACCCGGATTAATCTCCTCTTCCTTTTACGAAACTAGTTCCACCCCCAAAGGAGACTTACTTGGGTTTTCCCTACTTAACGCGTAATTCTTCCTTAAGCTTACTATATACTAGTTTATTAAGGATAAAAAGAATCTAATTACGCTCCTTCTTATTAAGGCGTCTCTTTAAATAAGCTAAGGCGTTAGGTATAAAGTCTTTATTATAAGCGAAACGGAGAAAGTTACAATTAATTGGATTCTACCGGTACTTCCGAAGCTTATAAGGGCAAGCGTATTCGGTCCCAGTAATCTTACTCTTTTTACCGAAGCTATTTTATTCCGTAATAGCGTAAGATCTATTATAACCCTTCCCCTTTTTCTCCTTAACGTTAAGCTTAATCTCTACTTCCAAGTTACAAACAAACTCGTTCAGGGTCGGAAACTCCTTACTCTTATCAAGCAATCTAATATACTCAGATCTCTACCTTTTACCCTACTCGCTATTAATATACTTAATAACAACGGCAAACCAATTTAGGGTAGCTAATAATATTTTAACTTCCTATACACTATAAGCGAAAGCTTCCTCGTAAACCCTTTTCCAATTCTATATCCAGGTAGTTAGGTTAACCCTTCCAACTCCAATCAACCATATTACGTCGTTATAATTATCGCAAGCGTATATCCAGGTAAGCTCCGCTCCTTCGTTAAATTACGCGTAAAACTTAACAACGCAATTTCGAACCGTAATAGGTTTATTTTATTAATTTAAAAGCTAAAGGTTAATCGGGTAAAGGATCTTCGCATTAACCGTACTCTCAATCCAGGCTTAAATATTTATAAAGTACTAAAACTAGTCTTTACACCTATACTCTTTAACAACCCATTCCTTCATTTAAAGATCATAATACTTAAAGGGATTAAGTACTATTTTAACTAATCTCGTCTTTACAGCTTTTTCTGGACTAGTAAGCTTTTCGTACTCAGCAAACTTTCTTTCAAAACCCGTATCCTGGAGCTAGATCTTATCCAGGGTTCCTTGGAAAGTTAAAAGATCGGAAAGGTTGTAATAGATTACTAGAGGGGCTTTGGCAAGGGGATCAAGGAGGTACCAAATCTATTACTCTTTACAGTAAAGCTTTAACGCAATATACCATTCATTCCACTCATTACGCTTAGTAAGCTTAACCTTGGTTACAAGCTTATTATCGGTTAACATAGTAACAAGGTTAAAGTTTAAAAATAGAAGATTATTGGGGGTATTTAAGAAAAGAAGTGCAAATGCTCTAAAGCCTATACAGCAACAGCTAACTTATACGCTCTTAGATACTACTACAGCTTATAAAGCGCCGGGCTCATAACTATAATGCCGTCGCTGGAGGAACTAGAGGCATAAGCTTGATTATTAGAAGGTATATTATTCTATATATAAGCCCCAGCGGGAGCTAGGGCGAGTTGTGGTTTTTATATACAAAGGAAATAGCTCAGCCACAGCTGAGAGCAAGCTCTTGGTCATAGGTGGCTCAGGTGGCTTGACTAGCTCCTTGGCACGACACAAGATGACTAAATAAGGCTAGCAAAACCCAAACGGACAATATACTGTCAAGCAGAACGTTTGATCCAGAGGTTCCGAACTATAGATCACAGTGAACAATGTACATTGCTAGCGTGAGGAACCAGGAGGGTCCCTCACCCATCGTGGGCACGATGATGGTTTTTATACTGCTACATACGCGAGGTATTTCGTACCGGCTCTGTCAAGCCAAGATTCAGCCTTCATCACCGTGGTAGCCGATGCTCACTGGCGTTCAGGCAGTCCCGGGCATCAATTCAGCTTCGCTGACTGTATTCCTGGAACTCCTTTCCCCCTTTTCCATCTGACAGCTTCTCAAAGCGTTAAAGAATGAGCTGGAATTAAGACATTCCTATTTTCGCCCCTTTCCGTACTCTTAATCAACTGCAATCAGAAGTTGTTAGAAACACTGCACACTGGAATTCGTGGAAGAAAAACGGGTTACAAGTGCTTAATTGAACTGTCCTCGTGGGCTCTCTGGCTTCGCCAGAGAATCCCTTATTATACTACTGCGTGGTGGCAATAGTGGCGGCAAACTGTGGCCCTGACCAACTGAACTGACTACGTCAGTTCAGCTCTCCTGAGTTTAATTCAGTTTGGCCGGCTACACCTTCCTCCTGCGCACTCTAGCCTCTAGCCAGAGCCCCTTTCTTTCTGACAACTACTGTGATGGATTTAAGGTGTCTGGTTTTGCTAGATAGCGGTTATTACCCCTGACGAGCACTGTTTGAGCGACCCTGGCCTGAAGAATAGCCAAACCTTGGGTGGCTAATCATAACCCTAGGGAGGATGCGGACGTAGTAAAAATGGGGGTGCACGCGCAGCGAATGCCATCTCCTAATACTCCTCAGTATGAATTTGTTCCCCAACCTGGCCCAACTTGGCCCAAGATTCGTCCCTTGTTGCAAGAAACTCGATCGTATTCCGAGACGAGTTTGGTACTGCTGTCACAACCCTGCGACAGTTGTGACTGTGGGCAAACGGCCCAATCGGTCAAGAAGCCAATAAAGAAGTTAGCCGAAGGGCGAATCAGCTCCCGGCCTCTTAGGATAACCATGAGCAGGCAGCCCGGCTTCCGGCTCCAGGTCGTCGGCAGCCCAATAAGGGACTTATTCTTGATTCCTCACGCCAGAAAATGAATTTTTCGTCTACTTTCTGCAATCTTGACAAAAATCCCTTCTGCAAGTTCCAGTTCATAGTTATAGAGTAGCCGTTTGTGATAGTACCGCGCCCCAACCACGTCCCGCTTGCAGAAACCCTTGTTTTGTGAGACGAATCTTGGTTCACGAAATTTCCTTTTTTGTACTTCGCCCACGTGACGTTGCTCACCCGGCTCAGGCTCGGCTCAGTCTTTGCTCAGTCTTTGCTCAGGCTTGCTCACCTTTGCTCACCCTAAGTACCATTTTCGGCAGGCTGCGGCGCAACATGCTGAATTGCTTCAACTCTAGCCGAGTGGCCCAGAACTGGTCCCATATATATAAAGATGGCCAAAAATGGGCCCCCATTTGAAAATGAACAGCTTCGCCTTTACCTCTTGTATTTTTTCGTGTTGCCTACCTGACCGCTGGGTACTTAGCCTCTGCCCTCCAAGTCTCGCACCTACACCTCCGGCAAAGCACTCCTCCTTCCGTTGTTCAATACCCTGAATTCATCACCATCCTCGATAAAATGCTAAGATACATACAGAATGGAATTGGAATCAAAGACGTTCAATTCAGCAGATGCCGTTATCGAGCTGGCTGAAAGGAGAGGCCTTACAGGAGACCGCTCCAAGATCAGCCCTCATACGGTTCGCAGGAATCTGAGGCCCAAGAGCAAAAAGCGCTATTCACGAGCACTTGAAGTGTGGCATTCGTAAGTAAATAGTGCGCACATAATTAACACCGAGATTTAACGTCCTTTAAATATGAAAAGAAATATGGGCCTTCCGATCCTCGGGATATGTAGGTAATGAAGCATTTTGCATTTTGCCAAAACTATGGCGCTTTTTGTGCGACGAATCTGGGCACATAAAATTTCCTTTTTCGTACCTCGCCCACGTGACGTTGCTCACCCCGGCTCAGGTCCGGCTCAGGATTGGCTCAGGATTTGCTCAAGATTTGCTCAGGCTTGCGCTGTAAGGTTCTCAAGGTAGTGTATTTCAACTAGCTAGGCCTACTCTACTGTTTGATTTTAACGAGCTGAAAGCGAGTTCTACTGAAATTACATGTGGCCGTCACGGCCGTAATTGTGTGTTTTGGCCTAATCATAGGGGTTCTTCGGTAAGGTCGTACGTTTGGCTGTCCCGTAATCGCATCCATCTCCCTCGCACGCTTTCGCTCTGTTGCCATTTCTACAGCTTGTTCTTCCTCGTCGTGTATCTCTCCTCCTTCGATCGCGTAGAGTATATCGCTATGAGGAACCCTTCCTTACACAGTTGGCGGGCTGTATTTATATAGCTTTCCCTCTGTATTTGCAATCTAATATACATGACGGCATTGGTCTGATCAGGGGGAGAGAGAAGGTTCCAGAGGTGTCGACTCTCACTGGGGAATAGTGTTGTGGTCCGTGTGCGCGCTTGGTGTTTCTTGGGAATAGCTTCAACAAGAGTGTGCGCCCGGAGGTTGCTGGGGCCACCCTGGGGCGGCCCATCACAGTGAGTGAACATGTTGGTATATCGTCTGGGATATACCAATGTGTTTTGCTTGAGGATGATGTGACCGAGGGTCGCCGAGGCCATTCCAGGGCTCAGCCCGTCACATTGAGGAGAATACGTACCGTCGGTCCTTTAGCGGCGGTACTATGAGGAGGCAGATAGTCTCAAGGATCTTAGTCGGCAGAGAGAGTAGCCTTGGCATTATAGGCTGGAGACGCTCGATGGTAGAATCCGTCTGCGACGTCTTCGCCCAGAACGCAATCGGGCCAGTCGCTTGTCTGGAGCCGGTTCCGGTCGCTGGCTCGCCAGATGTACCCATTGCCTGAAACCCACCCTTGCACGCTTATTATGTGTACGGCAAGGCATTTCAAACAGCTTCTGACAAGGTGTTTTCAGCATTGTTGTTTTACCCTCAAGTTGCTCTAACGAACGGCCTAACAAACCCAACCCACTTCCCCCTAAGCCACAAATTGGATCAAGCCGCGGTGTCTGTTACAGGATTCTGAACCACGCCACCTGTAGGACTGCAAAGCCCCCTTTCTCAGTCCCTGCCGGTTACTGAAAGTAGGTTCAGGAGTAATCAGTGTTCCTGCTTCCCGCCGCAGTCTTTGAGATAGATCATCTCCTGCGTCATTGCTCTGAGAGGAATCCACACGGAAACATCTTGAAAGTAACGGACAACTCGACACGAACCCCAAACAGCGGCCCGAAGCACCTCCAAGAGGTTACTGTGAACAAGCTCCGGCTCAGAGTCGTTCAGAGGGCTGTACCGGTTGAACAGCTGAATGACACGGTTGGCGAGATCTCGTTTCATCGACGTGTGCTTTTTCAAAGCCGCGGTCATGTATCTGCTCCGATCGCTCTCGCTACAGGTGTCGACAATGTACTGAATAGTCTTTATAGCAGCCTGAACATCATTGTTCTCGGGGAATTCAAGTTCAATGTCCTTGCTGAGTATGTCCAAAACGCGCCGCAATGCCTGCTGGACAGTCGGAGGGTAACCGATACATTTGTGGGATTCGTCGTTGTCGACGTAGAAGTTGACGGGCGCCAAACCAGCTAACTCGATGGCGACGATCCATCCCGCTCGCCGTCCGTCCGTCACATCACGTAGTGGGTTGTCCAGAGGAAGTTTGTCGGTTTTTGATGACATGTCCTCTCGGTAGAAGGGGGGATAGCCATCCAGAATTCGGTCCATCTCGTTCTTGGTAAGCATTGTTGCCACGTTGAACGAGGAGTGACATCCTGGTTCTCCTCCCGAGATATGTGCAGTAAGCACATTGTCCACCTTTCGGAATTCAATCCGAAGACCATTCGCCAGTTTGATGTTGTACGTGCCAGAGCGTATCTCTTCGTCACAGGGAAAAACCTTCCTGTCCCCGAGCTCTAAGCAGGACCCCGAACAGCTCCTGATGACGAATGCCATGATGGTCTTCATGTCTGTGCGGAGATAGGTCACATCTGGAGGGAGGGAGTCTGGCTTGTTGACCGTGCTGCAGTCCTTCCAGCCAACGTTGATAGACCTTCCAATTTCCGCCTCCCAGCATGGCGCAACATTAGCTGAGGGAGCGGCCGATCCCCGGGAACACGTACCACCCCATGGACTCTCGCACTTGTGGAGTGGGCCGTCTGGAACCTCAGCCCAGGTCAAGCTGCGACAACGAGTGCTCTTGAGGCCGTTCTCTTTGCCGCGCCGTTCAGAAGATACTTGCTCGCATTTTCGAGGACTGGCACGGCGGCAATTGTAACCACTAGCTGTGGTATGGTCAACTTATCGGTATCAGTCGAATTAGTGGGTGTCTGATCCGCCATAATTTCTGCGGTCGGCGGTATTTGAGACGGTGTGACCGTGAGCGAAGAAAGGCCTGGTTACAGTCGAACGACAGTAGTGATATAGCAAGGACAGTAGACAATGATGCGCAGCTGGGCAAGTAGGCAGTTGAGGGCAGTGTTGAAGGATTTCCAGAGTTGACAAGTCCGACGGCAGGTGGGAGGGCTGCCTTAAATGACTGGAATGTGAAGTCATATATCGAATGTCCGGGACCTTGCCGAAGTTTTACCGGTGCCGAAGCTTGCCGTGAAGTGGGAATCGCGCGGCGGTAGCTACAGCTGGCGGCGTCAGCCGTTCGAAGCATTCATAACGAATAAAAACCATTTTTTGGGTAGGTAGTAGATGTCAAAAGGGAGGGTGCCAGCCACGAAGTGGCTGTACGTGGCTGACGGCACTGCGGCACTGCCGGCGATCAAACTGTCGATCAGGATTCGGTTCATGCACTCAGACACACAAAAGTTGGCCCTCTGGGCATGCCAGAAAGTAGAGAGAGAGAGAAATTAGAACCCTCATCTTTCTGAACAGGTCGCTCTGGAAGTGATCACAACAGTGGTGCAGCGTTTCTGACAGTAGACCCTTCCCCCAACCTCCGTGCGCACCCCACTTCCGTGCATTGGAGCAGGACACTGTCAAATGTGAAGGCTCACAGTGGCAAAAGACCACGCAAGCAATGGATGCTTTAATTTAGAAATAACTCTTTTTAATTAAGAATCCGAACTCGATTAACAGGCTATAAACCACTCTTCGAAAACGCCGTGCGTATATTCCGTTCGCTAAAGGTTTTATCTTTTCCCAAGGAAGTATTTGCGACCTATTTCTGAGAAAGCACGTTAGCAAACTATAACGCTGTAGAAGGATAGCCCATGTTTACTGAATATATGTTTGGGATGGTCTTATTGCTTTTCGGTTGTTGAGCACTTTATGAGCCAAAGTCTGACGATAATGCGCGAAGCAGCTTCTTTCACTTTTTAGCAGAGCATTACTGATCCCTGACCAATTCTTGCTGTAAAGGGTTGGCGGAAATGTGTTGCAATTTGCGCTACCGGAACACTACTAAATTCCTTGGATGAGGAGGAAAGAGAAGAGGGCGAAAGAAGGGAAAGACATAAGCCTAATATACACAATCTTGGTGTCGTGGGGGAAGGTTCTGGAAGTGCCTGTTCGTTGGTGTTGACAATCTGGGAATATGGGAATAGCCTCAGGGGTTGGACCCACATGGCCGAGGGTCACCGAGGCCTGCACAGGGTTCAGTCCGTTACACTTGCCATGTCTTCTTCTGGCCGCCATTGGCTTCCTGGCTCTGGGACGAATCCCTAGTCATTTGTGATTCCTGGGAAATGTCACGGCCGTGGGGCCGTGGATCCACGTTCTTCCTGTTGTAGACTAGTGCGCGCATAGGTCAGCAAGCCCCGCGCACACGTTCAATCGCGCGCGTTGCGGGGCTTCGCATCTCTTCTTCTCTTCTTTTCTTCTTCAACTCTAGATAATCGATAATTGTTTGGACCTACTGGTGGCAACCCACCTACTATCCACACGTTCGTGACAGGAAAACACTGAAGCTATTGGAAATTGCACTGTAAAGCTGATAGTTAGCTGATAAAATACCTCCTTTTAGGTTTATGAGCCCAGTTTTAGGTTGTCGAGTATTGCTCCTAGATTTAATATTGCTTGGGGCTAAGCCAACCCGTCGAAAGCGGTTAGCATCCTAAAATGCTTATTGGCCCGAATCTGGGCCACGGTTCTAAATTTTGGCCTAGAATATACCAGTACATGCCCTAGGATGGTACATAATATCCTAGCTCAAATTTTGGGATGGTACATGATATCCTAGATCGGAATCTAGGATGGTATATGATATCCCAGCTCGGAATTCAAGATGGTACATGATATACTAACACTGATGGGATGGTACATGATACCCTAGCTTGAGATTTAGGATGGTATATGCTGATATACCAGCACTGATGGGATGTCCCACAGTATACCAGCACATGGTGTATACCAGTATATGCCCTGTTAATTGTTACTTTTTTTGCAGAACCATGTAACCTCTCGTTGATGCACGGGCGGCTAGCTGCTTGCCTAGTGATGATTTGATTGGAGATCTACGATAGAAAGCAGCTAACCCAGGAGTCTACCACCTACCCTAGATGACCACGGCCTCCCGAACCGTGATAAAGGGATAGTCCCTGTGCAACAACCCCATCGTTGGTACAGTCACGTGAGATACTGTTCTTGCAAGAGAATTCCAATGCGGCAAGTCACCAAAACACGGCAAAGCAAGACCCTATCACTCGTTCGATAAAACACCATGAGCGACAGTCCCTTTGTCATAATTTCCTACACTGTAGATCAATCATTGGTATATTAATACGCTAGGTAATCGTCAATTCCGTCCTATGAATTTCCCTCATCTACAATGCTTTGTGGCAGTCTTATCAAGTCTCCTCCAGTCAGTACAGGGATGACAGCTGTATACACCTGGCACAGCTGCATCAACAGATAATTGGCGGAAAGGCAGAAGCCCATGTTTTAGGACCGTCGGTCCGTGCTGCCCAGAAGCTGCTATAGGTCCCAGAATTAGGCCCGGGTCTTGCTCAGGCAAATCAGCTACAGCCCACCCCAGCTCACCCCAGTTCAGGATTGCGAACGAAAAAGGAAATTTCGTGTGCCCAGATTCGTAGCAGAAAACCAGGCTGTTTCGTGAAACTGCCGACACTCAGGCGCTCAGCCTTACCGTCTGACCGTACTTGGGTGCGGGCTGTAACAGCTAGGTAGATTTCGCTGCTGTAGACTTCAGATAAACTGAGAAGTCAGTATAGGTCTCGCACAGCCTTAGTTTCAGAGCCCTGCAGAATGTATATCCTGTCTACCTCGGTCCGTCCGCACTCAATCCAAACACAAAGCTATGTTGCAAAAATCTAAGTCGGGATAACCTAATCAATCAAAATGAACCATACATCTCCCGCTCTTCACTCTCTCTTCCCCTCATTGTCCTCTCTAGGCTCGTGCATCTTATCTCGCCGAGTCAGAGTCAGCGACCATGTTAAGGTAGGCAGCGGCAGAGAACTGGGCCATCTTTGCTTGCACATCCTTTCTCTTCTGGACCGCAGTTTGGAACCCATTTTCGCACTTTTCTAAGGCCACCTCAATCTCCCTTATCGCAGCCTCCGCTTCATCTCCGCTGCCTAGTGCGATCGCCGTCTTCGCGTCAACTGCGTGTTGGCGTGTCTCGTCAGCCTTCCGCCTGACCAAGCATGCAGCTTCTGCCGCGGCTTGAACATCGGCCGAGATTCCCATTAAGGTGGTCACACCCCCTGCCGCTGCCATGGCTTGCATCTCCTTCCCTTTGTTCGCCTTGGCTGCCGTCCGTCTAAAACCGTCGACTTTCTCCCAAATCTTCTCCCCATCTAGTTTAAGACTTAGAGCATAGTTGAGAACCTCGTCGCAGCTCTCGGTAACGGCTCTGATATTACCTCCCGAAATCTTATCGGTCATATTCTGCAGGTCGCTAGCTATGTCGCTCAGACCTATGGCGTTCCCCACGACTCTCTTCACGGAATTTCTGTAGTCCGCTAGCTGTGTCCAGGCAGCTGCTAATTCCGTGTAGAAGTCAGTCAGTCGAACCTGATGCGCGATACGGGCGTCTCGAGCCGCGTTTGCCGCGAGGATGAATGAGGCATTCTCATGTTGTCTCGCGGTCTCTACCTCGGCCTGGGCTAGAGTGGAAAGCGATTCGGCGCGGATGGACGCTTTATCAACCGTGCCGGCAACCTCGGTGACTCGCTCGCGATGCCGCTCCCGCACAGAAAGCCAAGCAAGATGCGCAGCCTCGGCGTAATCTCTGGCAGCCTTCTTAGCCGCTGCCGCCTTGGTCGATTCTTGCTCGGCGGCTTCCAATCCAGTCTTGATCCTAGTGACAAATCCCTCCAAGTCCCTCATCCTACCCTCTCCGGCCGTTGCTTCAACCTTGGCTCGAAGATGGCGAGCCTTGCTTATTAGCTTGAGCGATACTTGGGCGGCATCTATTGCCTGAATAACATTGACCTCAACCTCCTTTGTTGCGACAAGAATCTTTCCCACTTTAGTTTTAGCAAGAGTCTCGGTCCTCGGCGCTTGGATCTGGATATTCGGTATCTGGAATCCAGTAAAGGTGATCCGGGCTGCCGAGGATTCGTCGTAAAAGCCATCAGCTCTTAGGTTCTGCTCTAGATTGCGCGCTACCTCCTCGGTGATCTTGGCATCAGACAAGGTCCTATTGACTGCCAACTCGGTATCCGAACAATACCTATCAATATGGTCGATAATATTGTTGATAGCTCGTCGATGCTCCTCGCGAACAAATTGCCAAGTATGACATGCATCTCGGGCGTTAGTCCTGACTTCTTCCTTTGCCGCCATTACCTTTTCCGACTCCTCCTCGGCCTTCTTCACCTCCTGCTCCATGCGCTCAATAAAATTCTTCACATCCTCGGTCCGGCCCTCTTTGGCCGCCGTATTAGCCTGAGCGCCGAAATGTTGAGCCTCGCCAGAGGCCTTGAGTGAGTTTTGAGCAGTACTTGTCACCTTGGCTATGCGGGAAGTAACGAGTTCTATGGCATGAGAAACACCTTGAGCGCCCTCGGCTAGCGCACCCTGAACTGTCCCCGGCGGCTTGTCAGCCACGGCCCGGGCGATCAGAGATTCGTTGTAAAAGTCAGAAACTCTTAGGCTTTGTTCCAGGTCGTGGCGGAATCCTTCAGCGGCTGTAACACCCGACAAGGCCTTGTCAGCTGCTATCTTAGCCTTCAAATAGCACCGTTCAACGCGGTTTCTTGTCTTACTGACAACGCGGTGGTGCTCCTCGCGAATGAATTGCCAGGTAATGGGCATGGTACCCATGAAGAACCAGGTGCGGAACCAAGGAAGCAGTGCTAGCACGAGGAAGGGGAGTGGCGCCCAGGCCGTCACCTTGGCGGTAGCGAGAGAAACAAGAGGATGAGCCGTCTGGATCAAGGGTCTGTAGTTGTAGTATGCGAAGCGTAATGGTCCGGCAAGGTTTGTCGTGGAAATCAGGAGCGAGCCAAAGACGAGACTCACAAACAAGAGAAGCTGTAGGTAGGGGTCGAAGAAGAACCCATGGCCGATCGCCGAAGGCGCGTACAAGGCAAACAATGCCAATAGAGTATCTAGCGCGTGGCCCAAAGTCAACTTGACAGTGCTCAGGCTCGGGGTTGTCGACACAGGAGTACAGGAGATGGTCTCTGTTTGGGCTGCACCTACACTGAGTCGGTTTAGACAAGCTGAGAATCCAGGTATTAGACGTATCTCCTGGTGACAAGTCGCTGTCCATCGCTCGAGGGAGTTCGTCCAATGAAATTGGTGCGGGTTCATCAAGAATTGGAGGCATTGTGGACGAGTAGTTTAAATAAAGTCAAATCTCTAGCCAGTATACTCGGCGTACTGGTAAGCCGGGCGTGATTCTGTTTTTGCTTGAGCTGTGCAAGTTTATCTTATCAGCAAGAGTGCAGTTGGGGTGGTGGCGAGAATGGGTGAAATACTCTCGCACGGCTGGGGCTACCTAGGCCCCACACCATCACCAAGCTAGCGCAAACAGCCAGCTAAGATGTGTTGCCACCAACCATCTCATGGCAAGCGCTTGATGGTTGGAACAGGCAGGTCATAGAACAAGGTGGAAGCAAATGTCAACGGGTGCTTGCGTGATTGGGTTGCTTCCAATGTTTTGTTGTTTTTCTGTCTTGGCCTGAACTGGGACCTGCTGCAGCCATGGTGGGGCCTGGGGCCTCGTGGAGCATACTGAACCACTTCCCGTCCCCCGACCCATAAAAATAGCAACATGATTGGCTATAAAATTTTTCCATCATCGGTGCCCAACCTCAGGTAAGTAAAAGTGGGTACAAAATAATGGACTTGAGTGGTTTGAAGAGTGACTCATCAGACGAAGGGATGCAGCTCTTGGGATCCAAAATCTTTCTTGGCATATTTGTTATGGCGCCGTGATTAGGTAGCAAGCTGCTAGAAAGAAAAGCTGCTTGGTGGCGTTGCGGCATTCGGGAGTTTGCGAAGTGTCTCCCCGACTTGGGTGATAATCGGGCAGAATTCAGACAACAGCTCCAAAATGAAAGAATTGGGAGGCCCACACCTGAACGGTTTAAGGAGCTCATTTCCCTTGGAGTTTTCATCCTCCTGTTGCTTCCATCTTTACTCACCTCAATTCCACTGTACCTTACCTAAGAATTTCCGTATTAACGCCATTCTACACCACGAAGCGCAATGCAGGTTAGTGTTCATTATCAGATAACACCCTTTAGCATCACATATCTAGGTAGCTCATATATGGTCTATGTAGGAGATCTTGATTGCCCTTATGGGGACGACGGGGGTGGGGAAGAGTACTTTCATCAAGTGTGTGACTGGGGATACGAGAATCCACGTCGGCCATGGAGTTGAATCAGGTATGATTGCCATTATCTTGTACACTGGCATATAGCGTGGGCGTACGTGTTGGTTCTGACTAATAGCACTTGAAGCAACCCGAGAGGTGGCCGAGCATCCATTCACGTTTTTGGGACAAAGAGTAACCCTCGTGGATATGCCGGGCTACGACGACTCCTCAATGCCCGACGCGGCCATGCTGGAAAAGACTTCTGAATGGCTTATTAATTCGTACACACAAGGTCGAAAGCTCAGCGGTATCCTCTGGCTCGAAAGTGTTGAGAAACGCCGAATTGGTGGATCAGGCCAGAAAGCTCTCGACATCTTTCAGCTTGTTTCGGGCTCCGACTTTATGAGCAACGTTATTCTTGTCCAGACCCTCGGAGATGACCCCTTCACCAGAGAGCAACAGCGTCGCGCAAGTGACCTCCAGAGCAAGTACTGGAACACTCTGATTGACAATGGTGCCACGATTCGTCGATTTGACCGCTTCGATGAGAGCACTCCGTCTGAACTCCAGCGTGCCAAGACCCAGGCCCACCAAATCCTCCGCCAAGTCTTCAGCAACACGCCACACGCCACTAGGCTGCAAGAGGAAGTTGTGGACGAGCAAACCAACTTCAATGAGACTGCGGCCGGCAGGTTTGTGAACAAGGAATACGACGAAATGCGTAAGGAATTTGAAAAGAAGGCCGACGAGTACAAGAAACAGGCCGAGGCGGCCACGGGTGCCGTCAAGAAGATGAAGGAAGCACTGGAGGATGTGGCCAAGCAAAATGCCGCAAACATCCTGGCTCAGCAGAGCCTCATCAAAGAGTTTGCTGAGGAGCGCAAGTCATGGCAAGCGGCCAACGCCAACGCAGCGCCGGCGCCGGCACCGACACCGGAAGCTCCCGCCGGATCGGTAGCCGACCAGCTCCTCCAGGCCATCAGGAACCAGAACACGGTGGGCTTGGGCAAGCTATTCAACTCTGGTATCAGCGTCAACACCTTGTTTAGCGAGGGCTCGACCTGCCTCCATATGGCATCCGGTTACGGGTTCACCAACGTGGTCAGATTCTTGCTAGAGCGACAAGGTATCGACACGAGCATTACCAACCGCGGCGGCAACACGGCACTGCACTACGCAAGCTGGAAGGGCTACCAAAGCGTGGTCAAGCTGCTCATCCCGTACATGAGAAGGGCCCTCAATGTCAAGAATAAGTTTGGCAACACAGCCTTCTTCGAGGCATGTCTGTTCGGCAAGACGGCCGCTGCCGTGGAGCTGATGTACGCTGGCGCCAACATAAACGCGCGTAACGCTGAGGGCAAAACGCCGCTACATGCGGCCGCCTCCCGGGGTCATGGCGGCGCCGTACGCGCCCTACTCGAGGCGGACCCGCCAGCTCGTATCGATGCCAAGGATAGCAAAGGAAGGACTGCAAGACAGCTAGCGAGGATCAAGGGGTTCCCGAAGACAGCAAGGTTGATAAAAGACTTTGAGTAGTAGGTATCACAAGTATTAACTGCCATTATGAAGATTGGTGTCGGTCTTAGGAATCATCTGGCTGAAGATCATCATTTCACTTCAATTCAATTGAATTGTTTCTTAGAACTAGTTCTCCGGCAGAAGCCCCTGCGGTACCGTAACGCTCCTGGTGTACGCTAGATACTCTCCTCTCCCTCCCTTTCAGTCCTCCTCTAAGCTCTCCCTCCCCTACTATGTTTAGGTGTCTGTATCCTCTACTATCCCTCTTCGCAACTACTTTGTACAGTTTCCCCGGTATAGCCGTCAAATCGTCCGTTCAGTCGACCGTCACATGGTCACAGCACACTTTTACAGTCAGATGTCCCTGTCAAAAGAAAGGGGTCAGCAGTCAACTAACCTAATGGCTGTTGCCCCCGAGACATCCTGTGGCATACGTGGCATTACCATAGCGTACGTGGCTTTATGGCACTGTGCCGCTGCAAGTTGGTTCATGCAACTGGTTTATAAAAGGGAGCTTTCTAGCTCCTCCAGAAAGCCAGAGAACAATATGATTCACACACACAATCAAAATACAACCGGTTCTCCATTATAGAACGTGGATCCAAGGTGCCGCGCTTCTGACAGGACCTATTGCCATTGCAGCGACCTCACGCCGTCTACGTAACAGCCACTGCAGCAACCACTGATTAGAGGACGAAGGACATCGCCCAAAAACCCTGTTACAACCATTTCCGGCTTAGATGCTTTATCCCCAGAGGCTATTAATGGCTTCCCAAAAATAAAAACATTATAGGCTATCTTCTACCGTACGTGATAAGCGAGCGAACTTCCCGCGCGACAAGGCTGCTTTACCTTCAACACTTAATTCTGTCGGAAGCACTGCACCTTGGATCCACCTTTTGTGAACGAGTTGTATCATAATTGTGTGTGTGAACTTGATTCTTCTGGCTTTCTGGCAGAGCTAGAAAGCCCCCTTTAAAAAAACACTGTTACTCGTACCTTACAAATGCTATGTGGCAAGAAGCCATGCACGCCATGGCATCTCACAGAAGCAGGCGGTTGCCTCTGGCAACTGCACAGCTGGGTTAGCCAACCACCTTTTGGCCGCCCCCTCAGATTCAGACCTCTATCTTCAAAGGGCTTGACCTAGACCTTATAGTTCCTTTCACTCATGCCTATTTCAATCCAACATGAAGTCTCTATAGTATAGTTATTCATGCTGTAGCTTCTCGTCAGTTTTAGCCTAGTCATAGAAGTCTAGCGTTTTCAGTGATGTGTATTTGTTTGTTGGCGCTATCCGCGCACCTATTTAGTATAAGGTCTGATGCCCTTGTATTCTGGTACTAGGAAGGGGTTAAGAAAAAAGGTTTTGACGTAATGCCATTTCGTTTAGCTAGTTCTGCATAGGTATAGACCCTAACACCTTTATAAGTGCTTGTGAACTCGCGACAGTTTACCTCTATCCCAAGGCAACAGGTTGTCGTTTCCTGTCTTGATTTCCGCCGTGATTGTTAGGAATTTGAGCTTGAATTGCTTAACTGTATTTTTTCTTCGTTCTTATGGTTCTGGCCGAAAACCAGAACATCCTTATAGACCAATTTGTAGGATTCAGCTTCAACACCGTGGTTGAGGCTCATTGGCTTTCAGGCAGTGCCAGGCATCAGGTCAGCTTCGCTGACTGGAAGCCCAGGGCCCCTGAACCCCTTTTCGTACCCTTTCTTTCTGACAACTCCGGCTTGACCCAGACCCGCGGAGAGCACGGTGAAACAAGACAGTGCGTACTAGGTAGGAAGCACTGGGTGCTCACTGGACCTATCCGCTAAGAATAGTGAGCAAGAGTGAGCACCACCAAGTGCTTACTGTGATCACTGAGTTCTCTGGTAAGCAACAGTGGTCAAGGGTGAGCAAGGTACGGAATACCTCCCCTCTTAGTTTTTATAGATAGCTATCATCGTAGCCACGATAGCGTGAGGAATCTCCTGTTTTCCTCACGCAAGTATTCGCTCAATTCACCTGTCAATTGACCTCCTCAATTGTGTCCTACTGTATAGCTTGCTTGTGCACTATAGTGACATACGACCTTGTGACATTGTGATTCCGTTCGCCTGTGAGTACTTGCTTCAACACTCTGCCTTCCACCCACCCAGGCCCTTTGTGGTTGCCTTACGTCGCGACGTAACGCACCCAGCGACTGTCTCGACCACTTTCGGGTCCAGGTCGTAACAATGACACACTTTAGCCATCTTTATATATAGGACCAGTTCTGGGCCCCCTCGGCTAGAGTTGAAGTGATTAGGCAGGCTACATCGCAGCCTGCCGAAAATAGTAATTAGGGTAAGCAAAGGTAAACCAGCCTGAGCAAATCCTGAGCAGGGACTGAGCCGAGCCTAAGCTAGGGTAAGCAACGTCACGTGCTCAAGATGCGGAAAAGGAAATTTCGTGTGCCCAGATTCGTCGCACATTACAAACAGTCAATTCATTCACTCCCCCTTGGGCCAAACACCTTCATCCTTTTCGCAACTTGCTCCCAAGTCTCGCTTCCCGCCACCAACGCCTTGACCACCATGACCACGTCCTCCTCTTGACCCCTCACCTGCACTATCGAGTCCCGCTCCCTCAACGTCACGAACCTATCCTTCAATTTGTCAAAATTCACCGTCACCCCGAGGGGAGTACCTAGCTCATCAGCCCTTGCATACCGGCTACCTATCGACGCGCTCGAAGTGTCCATCACATTGGCAATCTCCAATATTCGCAGTCGCACCAAGATCCTCTGGGAAATGGCGTTGAGTTGCATGTTGGAGGATAGTGGAGCAACGAGGACTTTGTTGGGTGCCACGGCGATGGGGAAAGATAGGACCTACACACACAGAAGTTATGAGTCATGGCACTCTTAGTTTCCGTAGTTTCAGTAGTTCCCCCCCCCCCCCCCCCCCCCCGGGGGAAGCCCGGGGTGCCCGTCAAAGTTTAGGTGCCTGGGTAAGGTATGTACTGAGGGGTGTACCTATGTAAACTCACCGCTCTCGCTGCATCTTCACTGCGATGCCAGTAAACCTGCTCCAACAAGCAAGTACAAAATCCTCCCAATGCCAAAGGACGGCTCGATTACGTTTGGGGTTTTATTCGCGCGTATTCTCCATCCATGTCTGGTCGCGCGGAATATTTTGAGAATATCGTTTTTCAACTCCAGGCCCATCACATGTCGTCTGTAGCCGCCCGCACTGCCGACGTGACCCCATTCGACGTCAAGGTGGTGAAGGAGTACCACCTGCCCGAAGCTCGTGCCTATTGCGCCAAGTTTGACGAGGCGACCAAGGAGCAAATCGAACAGCAGGCCGAGGTTGCCTCGGTGGAGACGGCCAAGCTGTACGACCACTGCGCCATCGCGACCGTGACCAACGACAAAGTCCCCTGGGGCCTGGCCGCATTTCCAGCTCGGGGAAGGTCCCAACCGCCCGGCCCTACAGCTATCAATACGAAGAGGCTGCTTCGGGTCAAGGTGTCATCGCGTACATGATTTGACAGCGGCATCAACGAGAAGCACGAGCAGTTCGAAGGCCGCGCCCGCAAGGGTCCGACGTTTGTCACGTCCCCCTTTGAGGGAGTGGAAACAAGCGACAACGATGTCTCCGGCCACGGTACCCACTGCGCAGGCACTATTGGGTCCAAAGACTATGGCGTCGCCAAGAAGGTCGAGATTGTAGGGATCAAGGTTTTGAATGATTCCCCGAGGAGCGCCGGGCATGTTCGGGTGCCATGAGTCTGGACTAGCGATCGCTATCAACTACGTCGTCGGTGAATATCAGAGATACGGGAGGCCCCCAGCGTCATCAATCTCAGTCTGAGGGGGCCAGCAGATGACTTCTTTGACGAGCAGATTGCCGCCGCTGTCCGCGCCGGCGTGGTGGTTTGTGTCGCTGCTGGAAATGCCCTCCCTGGCGGCATTCCGGTAACCCTCCCCCTGACTCTACACCACTATTTGCCAGTGTCTAATATCCCTTCTAGTATGATGTCAACACAACCTCCCCGGCTCGAGCTCCGCTCGCTCTCACCGTTGCCGCATTAGACGTGAACGACGATATCGCATCCTTTAGTTACTATGGTGGATGTGAGTAAAACAAGCCAACCTCGCAAAGAAGCCAAAAAAATAATTTCTAACTCGAGATAGTGGTGGATGTTATTGCGCCCGGGGTAGACATTAATTCGACCTGGATTGGTCCCGATAACAACGAGACCCGGCGTCTGAACGGTACTTTTATGGGTGAGTTTCTCAGCTTTCACTGATAGTCGCATGACTTGGGTACTCATCATATGTTGTAGCCACCCCTTCACGTTTCCGGCATCGCCTGTACCATCCTTAGCAACCCTAAGCTGAAAGCAGTGGATAAGACGCCGTACCAAGTGGCATCGGAGCTGGTCTCCCAAACCGACAAGAACACGGTTACGGGTCTGACTCACGTGAAGAAGAGGACAATCAATGCCATCGCCCAGGTCTTAGGACCCTCGCAGGAACTGGTGTAATTTACCTAGTATACGAGAAGATGGGCCTCAAGTTGTTACTTTATCTTTCTAGATACGCAGTTTCCTCTTAGAAAACCTGGCGAATTCAGCTTACAACTGTACTCTTTTTTTTCTTCGCCTATCATAGCTACCAAGCCAGGGCAGATACCTAATTAAGGTCCCACTAGTGGGGGTTTGGTGCGACAGCTCTAATTCCTGTGAAACCACAACCTTGGAAACCTTGGAAGCTTAACACCATCAAGAGCAGTCCTTGTCAATTGCGATCATGGTTATGGTTATTTCCGACAGGACGCCGGGAGCAGCGTCAAATCATGAGGTAATGAGAGCTGGTTCGGGCTTCGCCGTTTAGGCGTCTTATCAGGAGACCCTTGCATCCTGGGTCATTTTTGGAATGTTGCTTAGCGATGACACCGCGGCCCCGCATCGCAGCACCTGATGCTACGATTGGCTGCAGTTGGACCCACCGCGGCCGCACTTGACCGCACTCGTGCCGGCCCCGTCCCCGTATATATATGAGGGCACGCCGTTTGGGGCTGCTCTTGGGGTTTTCAGTAGACATCGCAACACGATCAGTTCTTACCATTCAACTTCCCTTATCTGCCCTTCCACTTTTATTTCGGACCTTTACATCTAGCGTCCCAATGAGTCTGAGTTTGAGCGTCCGCCGCAGCACGTTTGTGCCTTACAAGCCCCCCCTGACAGAGAAGAACCTCCCCGACCAGAGCGGCAAGGTAGGTGGTCACCCCAATTCTGAAGACCCCCCATTTCTATAAAAAGAAAAAAAAGAAAAAAAAAAAAAAAAAGACGCAGCGGAGCCAACTCTAACTCTCTCCCCTGACCTCCAGGTATTCATCGTCACGGGCGGCTCGGGCGGCCTCGGCAAGGAACTCGTCGACATCCTCTACCAACACAACGGGCGCGTGTATATCGCGGCGCGGTCCGAGGCCAAGACGGCCGCCGTGATCGACGAGATGCGCGCCAAGCACCCGCGCTCGACTGGCAAGCTCGTCTTCCTATCGCTGCAGCTCGACGACCTCTCCACCATCCGGGCGACCGCCGATGCCTTCCTCGCACTCGAGACGCGCCTCGACGTGCTCTGGAACAACGCCGGCGTCATGGTGCCGCCGCAGGGCTCCAAGACGGCTCAGGGCCACGAGCTGCAGGTGGGCGTCAACAACCTGGGCCACTTTTTACTGACAAGTCTGCTACTACCCGTACTCCGGCAGACGGCCCAAGGAGCAGCAGCGGCGGGGTCGGTACGCGTTGTGTGGGTGTCATCGAGCGCGGCTGACGCGGCGCCGCAGCCGGCCGTGGACTTTGAGAATATCAACTACCAGATCCGCGAAGAGGGCATCTGGCAAAAGTATGCGCGTAGCAAGGCTGGGTGCCAACTGCACGCGTCGGAGCTGGCGAGGCGGACGGCCGGGTCGGGCATCTTTAGTATGGTGAGCTAAATTAGCGCCCCCCCCCCCCCCCCCCCCTCCCTTTTTTTTTTTTTTTTTTAACCTCTCCTACTAGAGGCTGACAAGGAGCCCCCATCTTACAGGACATGGTTTCATACATCTTGACCTGCAAAGACGGCGCCCCTCAGGCGGCCCAATGCGGTGAAGCTCAGTCCTTGGCCAGCGGTGGCATTACCCTACACCGCAAGCTCGAAGATCTGGTGAAAATTCAACTGGAGCACAGGACCGGAAACCCCAGATTCCTCGAGACATGTGGCGATGCCCAGAACAAGTCCATCACGCAGGCGTGCATCAGGATCATCCACGAGTCCGACAGGCTAGGTAAAGAAGATGGGCGAATCACATTCTATCAGGGTATCGACCGCGGCGTCATCACCATCAAAAGGTGAGACGGACCTCGAAAACTCTGCGCTTCCTCTGGGCAAGCTGACAAAATGGGGCTTCCACAGGACGGAGCTGAACAAAATGTTTGATGAGCTGGCCGAAGCCATTATGACGGCCGCCAACATAAACATGCTGATGGCAAAGAACACCTACCATGATCTGATGGAGAAGGAGGTACCCAAGCATTACCTCGCCTTGACCGGTGGACTGAGCTGCAATCCCTATATCCGCCATGCTATACATGATAAAGTGCAGCAGCTGGGCAGTGAAGTTGAGCTCATCTTACAGCCCGGCGACTCTGGGTAAGTCTGTTGAGCTAGCCCCTCAAGGCCGGGCTCTGTTCCCGCCCAGAGAAAGCAGTGATTATTAACGCCGCCACGCAGATGGATGGCCGTTAGCCGTGGTGGTACCATCCACGCTCTGCACTCTACACTCTCTAGACGAGAGGGGTTTGGTGTAGCATGGCGCACGTGCCCGGCGACATTCTACATTAAGGAACGCCTGGACGACCCAATCATCTTGGCTAGCAAGGTTTGTCGATCATCCCGCCCACCCCTTGAGTCCATTCTGCTCCCTGTCGCGGTGCAAGGCTATCTCTAGCTAACGGGAACAGGGGCAACTACTGCGAACCAACGAGGAGAACTTTTGCCATGTCCCCCCCGAAGCTGTTAGGTGCTTCCTGGGCAAGTGCCAGTTGGTAGTACACCGGGTAAACGAGGATACCGATTCCAACTACGTAACCTTCTCTTGGGATGCCAGAGCTTTAGATGGAAAGCTTTCGCTATCGTTCTTTTCGAGCGGCGAGCCAGGCTTGAGCATCGACTTGCGCCACAACAGCATGCACATCGGCGCCAACGTTGTCCAAAAGACTCGCGGTTAGACATCAAGGGGGATGACCTAGGGGGGGGGGAATTGACGGTGGCGCGGTTTCGCGCTCACGAGCTCCTCGAATTGGCTGTCAATCGTACGCCGACTGCTAGAGTAGAGAGGACGTATACTAAGCCGAGGCCTCCCCCACCCCCATCCAGCGCACCTCGCACCATGTAAACAGCATAGTACCATAGTAGGTCCAGGCTAAATATGTATTTATTTGAACTTTATCTGCTTAAACAGATGCACGAGCCGACAAGAAGCAAAAGGTCGACATTCGTAGAGGTCAGAGTTTATTCGGGCGTGCGTCTCTATCTTTGTCGGAGCCGAATAATCGTCTATTTACTTTCAAGGGGCCACAGTTCCGAATTCTGGCCTAGAATGTACCAGTAGTGCATATCCTGAGATGGTACACAATGCCCCCAGCTCGGAATTTGGGATAGTGCATGATATTCTAGCTGTCACGATACGGTGCCTGCCTGTGGCTAGATGTAGAAGGACTACGGTGCAGTACCCGACTGCCCAACGTTCCACTTTTGTGGTGTTTACGCATTGCGTCCTTTGGTGCCGTGACAATAAAGTTGAAAAACTTTTTAATAATTATAAAAACCAGAAAAATTTCCAATATAATAGCTTTATCATAGGTATCAAACGAGGAATCAAAAGGCTTGAGAAATACTACCTTCGCTGACTAGATGGCCAGGTACCCATACTTTCTGACAATTATGTTGCAGTTTACCACCGAAGTGATAGCACGTCATGATTCTCACCCGATGGACCGTCTCGCCCTTCCCTCTCAGTGATAAAGCAGTCCCAACCAATGCATCCCATCCCGCCTCCTCATCACCACCCTCCACTACTGGCTGCATATTCTCCTGTTTTCAGCAACTCACTTTTCACCTTCTCTGCTGTCTCCCTCAATTTTCTGGCCTCCTCACTCATACCCCTTGCACTCGTAAACCTGTGTGACACCCGCCACTGAACCCTGGCCGACTCGCCCGCATTTCCTCGATGCGGCTCATTTAGCTAGCTGACATATGACGAGCGCCTTCTCCAGGAGCTGCAGGGCCATGTCATAATCGCCCTAGAGCATGGAGATCCAGCCTTGTCGGTAGAGCGTCGCCATGACACTGGCGTGGGTCGGCTTTCCTGAAACTAGAGGCCTGGGATTCGCGGCTGAGCTGAGCGGCTAAGGCTAGATCTTCTCACCAGGCGGCAATCTTGGAGCGCTTTATCTGTTTGGCAACGATGTCAATTGCAAGTGGGAGCCCTCCAAGCTTGGAGGACAGTCGGTTTGTTGCATCCTCTTCGAGCTCGCCGCCGTTTCCGAGGGCTCGAGTCGATCTCTTCAGGATCTTGTGGATCATTTCGGTAGTCTCTGGGACGGTGAAGGCTGGGACTTCGATTGCTTTCGCAATGGTATCCGCTTCCGCAACAAAAATGCTACGGCAAATCACAAGGACCTTGCCGGTTCCAACTGTTGGTCAGTTCTGGATGGCGGCCTCACTGCTTTCAACATTGTTGAAGCCACTGAAGCATGAAATATCTGTTCTGGTCTGGCGTGTTGGTGGCGGAATACCCTTCCAGTTCAAGCCCCTTTGCCGCATCATTGAAAGATTTGGCTACCTTTGCTGGCGTATCACTCGCGATCCACAGAATTATTTCTTTTCCACTCGACCAGAGCCTGTGAGCGAATTCTAGAGCTATGTGCGTCTTTCCGATGCCGCCGGTTCCCCATATTGCCACTGATGCTGGTCGCGACGTCTGCTCCTCAAAGGCTGCCGAGATGGCCTGCAACACATCGGCTCTCCCATAGAAGACCGGGTTCTGAGGATGGAGAATGGTTTGGCACCGCTGAAAACGCAGCCCGCTAGTCGCTTGGCTGGTGAGCTGCATCTCCTCAAGCCTTCGAATCAACGCAGCCTGGGAACGGACTGAGTTCTTTGCTTCTGCTAGCGTCCGAAGCTGCTCGATCCGAGATCGGAGTTTCCCAAGATTTCCAGAGAATCTGCTCAAGAGAGTGCTCCAATTCGGATTTGGCGAGAGTGCCTTCTCAATTCGCTAGCTCCGGAAATGTTGAATGGCCGAGCCAAGTGTGAGCGCAAGGTCCACAAGAATCCAACCGCCGTCCTACCTTGGATCGAGAAACGCGCCCGCCAAAATCCAGCAGCCTAACCGTTCTCGCGAAGGTCCTGCTCAAGCTGTTATGTTGGGGCCCCGGCCCTGCCATTGGCTTTTCCGACCTTCTTTCATCTTTGCCTCCGCTCTTAGCTTCAGATCTCCAGCTTCACGCGCCTGCCCGTCGCTTCCCGTTTGTCCATTCTCTTCAACCCTCCCAATTTAGCAGCAACGGCTGTGCTCGGCAGCGACAATGGCGAATATTGACTGGCTGACGCTGCCTCTCAAGAATGGTGTTCTTGTCCCCATTGTACGGCACCCTCCAAGCTCCCAGCCCCGGCTTGCTGTCCCGAACCAATGCTGATTTCTTTGTTGTTTTCCAGATTGGATTTGGAACAGGAACCGCCTGGTACAAGGACGACCCCGAAGACCCTTTTAACCCCGAGCTCGTCGAGGTCTTGAAGGCCGCCCTCGCGAAAGGGTTCATCCTTCAAGACATTGGCCCCGGCCACGGTGGCACCTGGCGGACCACTGGACTCGGTGCTATCATCGATTGCCGCCAAACACATAACAACACCCTCAGCGGTGCTCCTGAACTGGGCCATCGGCAACAAAGTCGTCCCCATAACCACGACAAGCAAAGGCGAGAGGATGGACGAATACCTCAGCGCCGTCACACTCAAGCTCTCGCCGGGGGAGCAGGGGGAAATCACCAAAGTCGGCTTGGAGCGTCACTTTCGATGTTGGGAAAAGGCCTTCTTCCAGCCTGACGACCGGTCATGATTAAGACGCATCGAGAGCGGGCTGTGCATGTAACAGTTTTGGCATGACAGCAAATTCTCATTCTACTGCGGAGTGACTCATAAATCATGTCTCCAAAGAGTGCTAAACCGGGCGATGATGCCCAACAAGGTTGTGGCAGTTGAGAAGTGTTTTAAATAGTTCTAAACATACGGTTGAGAGAAGAGTGCCCTGGTTACCTATGCATGGTACAAAAATCCAGCATTGAGGGGGGGCTTACCACACATGTCCTCATGAGAGTGTTTTACACTTGTACAATCCCAATCTCCTTCCCTTCACCTGGCAACCATCTTCGATCCTGGTTAGTAAGAGGGTTCCATGGGCATTTTTCCGTGACACTAGCCACTCCTCCTTACTCCTTCTCTAAAGAGGGTTGTGATACCTTGGGCAGAAAGGCTTTGTAATATTCCACATTCCTCGCCTATATATTTAAGTTAGCCTAACCCTTTCGAATAATAAAGGGCCCTTGGCCTTGGGAGCATTGAGAGTAGGAGGTCTGAGAAGGGGTGACATGTGTTATTATACCTAATGACAGGAGCTTCCGTATCACTACCTGGGAAACCTGTTATACACACGTACATATACGCATGCATACACACATGCATGCCAGCAGCGGATTACGCGGATTGTGTGGCAATCTAGAAGCGGTATAGCGGCTGCGACGCAACAGCGCACGGGTCGATAGATGTTCCGCTTGATCCTCCCCTAATTACAGCGGGGGGCTGAATACGTGATAGTTCCCCAAAGTTTTGCTCCCACCCATCCCACTATTCTGCCTTGTTTGATCCTCTCTCACCGCCTGCCGTAAATACGAATCCCGATTACCCTCTTCAGCGTTTCGTCGCTCGTTGTCCGGTGCTATGAATTTCACCGTCGTCGTTCCAGAAGGGACTAAAAACTACGGCTTCGAGGATCTGCTGGTGCGTCCTGGCGACATCGGACCCGCCCCCGCAGCCCCCCGATAAGATACACTTATCGTAGGCCCATTTTGCTAATATAATCCTGTAATTGGCTAGTAGCGCTGCAGATCTTCAACGATAGTGGGATTTATTAACAATTAAGGCTTGTGCAACCCCTGAAAATGCGATTTTTAGCCTTTTTAGCTCTTAAACCCCTATAATTCGATTTCTCAATCGTTATAACGTTACCTGCGTTGCTTAAGGCTATTTACAAGTTGGTTAAGGCTCCTGCCGGTACGTATACGCTCTACCTCCGCAATAGCCTTAGCTTTGCTTCTACCCCTGGATATCCGCGAAGAAACTACATCCCAAATTACCTTCCGGCGATAGAACTATACCCTAATATTGCTATTAGGGCGCCAGCGGCTTCCCCATTAGCCCTCCAGTTCCTGGATTACCGGCTAGCCTGCAACGCCTTCTTTTTACTCCCGCTAAATATCTTTAACCGTAAATAGTTTCGTTAGGTTCGTAAGGATAAGGGGGGCCGTAGGCTGGCTAGTTGGCGCTGGCTCTGGTAAAGGCCCTGGGGGTGTAGGCGCTAGGGCCGGCGCTAGTACCGGTACTTCTGATATTAGGTTTAGATTGGTTCCCAGGTAGCCGGTAATAGTAAAAGGGATTTTACCAGAGAGGAGGGTATTTAGGATTTTGCTTTCCTAAATAGCCAGTTAGTTAGCCAGTTAGTTGGCCATTTAATTAGCGATTTATTAACCGGCGTATAAAATAGCTAAGCGAGTATTTTCTATAAGCCTATAAAGCTTTAGCAAAGCACGTTGTAAAAGGAGGCTTGGTAATTCTACTATATCCGTAATATTAGCCCGTACTGTACGTGCAAATTCCTTTTACTCTTTACCGTAGAAAGGGGGGTAAGAAAAAAAGGGTAGAGATAAATATTGGGGCTGTAAAACGGTGAGATCCTGTAAAAGTATTATACGTAGGCGCTTTATAAGCTTAAGGAAACTATCGCCAGCAAAATCATCTTCGTTAAGGCCGCCTTATACCTACTAGCGGTACCGCGCGTACGTATCGAAACGAGGCTCCCACTTTTCGATCCACGGCCAGAGTTAGCTCTGTAAGGTAGTTGGAGGATCGTATACTACGCGTAATAAAAAGTAATCCCCTAGCGATTTAGAGAAATTAGTAATAATACGTATAAACTAACGCGGTAGGTACGTAAGGTAGGCCTGGTACAAAACGCTTTAATTCCAACGGCTAGCCTGTAAGATCTATACGAGCGAAGTACTATATATTTCTGCATCTTGTACTCTAACTTACCGTAATAAGTACGTCTTTTTCGCTATAAATAGGCCAACGGCGCTAAAAACATGCCAGGTATCCTAAAGTTATATACTATAAGAAAGCTCTTCTTCGCACTTTTAACCAATAAGGACCTTAATTCTATACTAATCCTAACGGCGGCGAAAAGAAGGCGGCGGCTTACCGGTAACGTACCATCGCTAGAAGAATAGTTGTACCAAGGCGCCCTACGTGTAAAGAAGGGGGTTCTTATAGCGTAAAGATCCTATAAACTCCTTTTTAGCCGTCTTATTTATTTTACCGTCTTGTAAAAGCGAAACGAGGCAGCTGCATTGCGTAGGGCCTTTAGTAAAGGGATAATTAAGGAGAGAAAGGTTGGCAAGTTTCATCTTCCGGTGGTTCTCTCCGCGTAGGAGGTAGTAATGGCCGAAAAGAAAATCAATACGTACGCGTAGATTCTGCGGCGTAGCGGCTACGTTGTAAAGTAGATACTCTTGAATTGCAAGCCACTCGGCGGTCGAATACCCGGCCTAAATCCCTTCGGTACCGCGATCTTTAAAGCTGGCGCGGTTATAGCGATTTTTTTAACAGCCGCGCTAATCCAAAAAGCCACATACGGCTATACTGCGTAGGTTTTCCGTATTCTTACTACCGTACGCTACTTACAGGTTCCAAAGCTCCATTACGGCGGTAATATACGCATTTACCGTACTCTTAGTAAAGAGGGTACCTTCCTTAGCATCGCTAGTACCGGTTGCCGTAGCTATAATCGATAGTAGTATATAGCTCTCACGGTCGTCGGCCAGGATTTAAGCCGCTTCGGTAACCAGTATTACCAGCGTTACGGTAAGGGCTTCGGCTTCCCGGAGGGCGGCCTACTCGTTAGCCGGTAGTAGGGGATCCGTATGGCCGTCACCGCGGCTACGCCGCTTCTTCGGCACCTTAATACGCCGTAAGAGGATATCTTCTTTCAACCAAGCGGCCAACTTATCAGGCGTAACAAGTTCGCCGTCCGGCCACGTAAACAGGGTTTTATCTGGCGCCGCGCGCGGCGTACCGCACCAGGTCCTCTACTTACGTTACTTTAATACGTAACTTCTCGTTATATTCGCCAGCTATTCGTCCTTCTTCGCCTATAGGCCGGCCCTCCGCGCCTCCTAAGCGCGGCCCTTAGCGGCCGTATATAAGCTATCGGCCATAGTAGGATATCGGCTAGTAGTAACAGTAGTAATGGTAGTAACGGCGGCGATAATGGTGATTGTGGTGATGGCAGGCGGGGTAAGGCGGCCTTACGGCGCCTTACAGTGGGTAGTGGGGGATCCGGTTGCGGAATCAGTAGCCGGTAGCGGTCGGCTTCCAGCGGCCGGTAGCGGTCGGAAATAGGCGGTCTGTGATAAGTGGAAAATCGCTTATCGACGGAAACTTATCGGCGGCCTGCAGGCGATTACGCCGATTACAAGGAGAGGGTTATTGGTGGTGGTGGGAGCCGGAAATGGTTTAGCGGATTA
>Ga0247765_1000449_pt1 | contig 32553 bp, 34 predicted proteins | sample UWRJL106311C6_FD_179949 | JGI IMG/M metagenome (GOLD analysis project Ga0247765, IMG submission 179949) | Plant litter microbial communities from Arlington Agricultural Research Station in Wisconsin, United States - UWRJ-L106-311C-6 | ecosystem: Environmental > Terrestrial > Plant litter >...
GGAGGAACATATACCTGCTCGTGGCTTCATCCAGTATCAGAATCCTACTGCGCACTAACAGGGCTCTGGCGAGACACAGCAGCTGTCTCTCGCCCTGGGACCACGATGATGACACCAATTCAGCATCCAACCCCCCAGCAACCTCGACACGCGCCCACAAGTCTACTCTGCGGAGGGCTGCTTCCATGTTTCCATCGGTGGACTGCATTTGCGGGTCGAGATTGAATCTGACAGTTCCAGGCATGAAATAGGGATCCTGCGGGACAACATTGAGCCGCTCACGCACCTGGTCACCGCTCAAAGATGCAAGGTCGTGGCTGTCGATGCTGATGCTACCCCCTTTCAGCTCTATCATGCGCAATATCGCCATGATCAACGATGTCTTGCCGCCTCCTGATGACCCGCAGATGGCCACCTTTTCTCCCGGCGCGACAGTGAGGCTCAGGTTGGTCAAGACGGGCGCGTTGCTAGACCTGCACACACACACACAGTTAGTTAGTTAGCCACCCACCGGATCCGGTTTGGTTCCGGCGAGACGGTGAAACGGTGAACCGCTTACGGATAGCCGGCTACGACGTCCCGGAACTGGATGGCCCCCCGCTGTGGCCACTCGGGCTCTGGTTCCTCAATTCCCTCGGGTTCGGCCGGTGTGTCTTGCACAAACTGCTGAACTCGCGCTACAGCCCCAATGGACGTTTCCATCTTGGTCCAGGCCTGGATCGTCTGTCCCAGGAGCGAATTGAAGGCTAGGATCAAGACTAGGGCAACTCCGAGTGCACCGCCGCTGAGGCTATCTGCTGTGGACATGGCTACGGCCACGAGCACAACCGCGAGGCCGCCGACCACCAGATCAAGAACCAGGGCCAGCCACTGCTGAACACACAGCAACATGTAAAATGGCCGCTGCGAGCGGTTGAGGAGCTCGGCATTTCTCCCGTGCAAGCGGGAAGCCCAGCGAAAAGCCCGGATGGTTGCGACGCCCTCGGCCGTCTCGAGGAAGAGCTTATACAGCGGTGCTTTTGCTTCAATATCGAGCAGACGAACCTGCCGCGAAGTCCGAAGGTAGTACCTCTGCACCAAGAACAGCGTCACGGCCAGCGCAGGGATGGCAGCAGCGAGATACTTGCCGAGCACACACAAGATGAGCAGCTGCACGGCACACGAAGCGGCCCCCGTGGTAAACTGGATTGCCTGGGAGGGCAGTGCCATGTCAATCAGGTCCATGTCCTGGCTGAAGCGGTTCGTAATCGTCCCGGTATCTGTGTCCTGGAAAAACGAAAAGGGCGCCCTGCGACGTGTCAGCACCATCTACCGATACCGAAAAACTCGGTTCAAAGTTGCCCACCTTAGAGTCGACCGAAGAAGATCTGAATGCAGCTTGAGGGCCGTGTCGTTGATGATCCGGATGAAGAATACCCTAGTCGTGACCGTTAGCCCTGATCTGATTCCATTACTCCCCAGTCATCAAGATACGTAATACAGAAGTGGTTCAAAACTCACCAACACTCGCCCGCCGAGCCAACAACCGAGACCACGAGAAACACGGCATAGACACCAAGATAAAGACCCAGTTTTTGGTTTGGTTCCTCTTCGTTCGCGTTCGTCCACTTCTCGATCCACAACGCTACAACCCATCAGCAAAGGCGAGCAAGCAAGCAACGCCACCGAGTCTAGAAACTCACGCATAATATTGATGCTGACGGCACCCAAAAGAGTGAAAAACGCCCAGAAGAACACGGAGATGGCACCGGCACTTTGGTAATAGTACCTGTAAACAGACCAGCTGCCTTGCTGTCTCGCGAGATTGTCCTGCTGGGCTGTCATTGGCTCTTCGGCAGGGGGTGGTGGTGGTGGTGCCTGGTCACCAGAATCATCTTCTTCTGACTGTACACGGGTACTTTCCTTGACAGTTTCGCTGCCAATCTCTAGGGTGGCCTCTGCTTGTTGCACAAGATCGGCCGACTGCACGAGAACCTCATGGTATGAGCCGGTGTCGGCAATTTTCCCGTCATCAAGCACGACGATGGTATCCATATGTGGGAGAATACGGCCTAAGGTGACATACTCGAGTCAGTATGTGACATGGTCTGTGTGATCTTGGGTCCGGTCGCCAGAGAGAGACATGGGACACATACGGCTATGGGTAGCAAGCACAACACTTATCCCGGCTTTTCGGAAGTGCCCTTCCGGACCGAACAGGCTGCCTGTTACGAGATTGGCGGTTCTGGCATCGAGACCGCTCATAACATCATCCAAGATTACCATTGGAAGTCTCGAGTAAATGGCCCGGGTGAGAGCCTGAGCATTGTCAGTTCTGTTTTTCTTTTTCTCCATCAGGGGAATCAGGGGGCCCTACCACTCGCTGTCTCTGCCCACCGCTTAAAGATGCGCCGTTCGTTCCAGCTCTCGTCTGGTCACCCGCCGACATGACATCGAGGTCCGCTTCAAGTCCAGATACCGAAACAGAAAAGTTGTACCACTTTTGGTCAAACTCCATACCTCCTACGATGTTATATCTGATGGTATCATTCATCATCCACGGAGTCTGCGAGCAAAAGGCCACTCCTGACAGGCTCGACGGGGTGACAGATCCTCGCAGAAGGGCGTTTTCGCCGATTATGCTGGCGAGCAATGTCGATTTTCCGGAGCCAACTTGACCGATGATGGCAGTGAGACCGGGCTGGATGGCCAGGTTGACGTCCCGCAGGATTATGGCTTCCGAGCTCCGAGACCAGGCAATATCTGCACCCTCAAACGTGATAAGCGCTGATCCTCCCGCAGTCGCTGCTGCTAGTGTTGTCGGAAGTTGTCTCAGTGGAACCATGCTCTCGGCCTCGGCAGCTTCTAGCAAGGAAGGGCTGGAATGGTACGGCATCTCGGGGGATGCAGAGGTTTTCAGGAGATACTCCTCAATACGCTGGAAGCATGCCGCGGCCTGTGTGATGGAAGGGAGAGCCTGGCAAAAGATGAGTAGCGGAAACGTGACAAGGTTGACCAATGACAGCGACGCAAAAGCTTGGGCGCTGAGGAGACCTTGGTCCTTTTTTGAGACGGCGATAATGGCATACACGGTGAAGGTCATGAATGGAGCGAGAGTCTCGGGCATGTTTGCTGCGGTTCATGTTAGGGAGGGGAAAAAAGAAGAAAGAAAACAGGCTCGGGAACCATTTCAACCGCGGGGTGTGGATAGGTCGGGGCTTCTCTCGCCCAAGCAGACTTACAGACCATGATCTGCCAGATCAGGAGACTACGGAACTTCTCTGAAGTCTTCAACTCGGCAACTCGCAGCCGTGATATGACGGGCTCGAGAACTCGAGACAAGGCAAGCATCTTGACGGCCTTCATATCGCCCAGCATGCTAGCCGTCACAGCGATCCGCTTTTCCACACGCTCGACCCAGCTTCTCTGGGCCGGCCCAAAATGCCGGGCCACTGCCGATGCCCCGACCAGCGAGACAACACAGATGACCATGGGCATGACCGAGGCGACGCCTACCTGGCGCGCCAGGAGCCAAATACCCAAGGCTACCTCGGGGATGGAAGCCCAAAGCTCATGAACATGTCCCAGAGATTGGATGATACGCTCCACGTCGGTACCCATGAGGGTTATAGCAGCCGAGTCCTTGAGAGCGCTGGCCTGGAGCGTCGTTGTGTGTCGGTAAATGCTACCGATGAGCCCGGAGCGTATTTGAGCGAGCATGCGGTTTGTTTGACGCGAGTATATCGCCCGGGATACCTGTTTCCGATTCATATTACCAACCTATCAGCTCTCATCACGAACCTAGTTTTTCGTGCCCCAAGGAGAAGGGCTGGCTGGACCAGACTCACAGCAATGCCGAGGTAGGCCAGGACGAAGGCACCCACGAGAGCCTGACCATAATTGGCTTGTTCCTCTTCATCCTTTCTCTCGCTGTTCATATACTTGACCGACGCTTCGATGAGGAACGGCTGGCAAAAGGTGAAGGCAGTGAGTGCGATACGCGGCGGTATGGCGTTGAAAAACGTCTGATAATATGCACGGAAAGTTGCCCGGAGGAGCCGGTGATGGCCGCGGCGGGATCGATTCCACAATGTCTGCAATTTCGTCACGGCGGATTCTTCTTCGAGATGGGTGTCAACCTTGGGGATATCTTGCAGTTGCATGACCGTGGCATAGCCGGTCTGGAAGAAAGGAAGGACCCAAAAGAAGAAGCCGCGACTCCAGAACCCAGTGGCTTGCTCTGCCGTGGCAATGCCTTGGTACGGCGGTCGTAGCAATTTCGTCTTCTTCGCTGACTCGAAAAAGACAAGAAGTACCGTGCCAGCAAAAGTAACAGACCACATTATCTGAGGAAGGGCGCCCGAGGAGATTAACCAGAGCGTGCGGAGCCGGGGCACGTAAAGAAGGCTGGATGCGGAAAAGTAGACGACCAGCATGTCGGAGGGCATGAGGGAGCGTTGATCCTCCAAGAAGGACTGTATAGCGGCGGCCAAGGTCGCGGCTGCAGTGAGGACCCCCGATGAGATGGACAGTTTTGTGTGCAGGCTTGATGTCCCGAGGCGAAAGATGAGAAACAAGAGGTGAAAGACAAACACCAGGGCGATCAAGGCCTATGTGTGTGTGTGTGTGTGTGCATTTCCCTGTTAGTAATGGACCACCTAGGTACCTAGCCAGGGCTCCCCTCCCCCTTATATACGGATCGGTAGGTAAGATAAGGTAAGGTAGGTAGCAATTTACCAGTTTCCATGATGCCAATTGGTACGAGATCACCTTCACTGGCGTGTTATACAGAGACCGGAGCCGCAGCGGAAGAAGCAAAAGAAACAAGGCGGCTGGGAGAGCCGCGAAGAAGGCATCTTCAAACAGCAATGTAAAGTCGAACGGGCGACAGGCGAGATCAACACGGGGACCGAATTGGTCGTCCGCATTCAGGGGGCAGCCCATCCCCCCCGGAGGAGGCGGAGGCGACGATGATGATAAAGACATGATGATAATAATAATGATAATGATGATGATGATGGCTTGGAATCCTGTCAACGACAAGAGAGAACGCCGAGGTTTCTACCTTTACTTGGGATGATAGATATAGTCTTGTCGGAAAAAACAACCAAAGGCATGCATACTCGCCGCATTGTTTGCAATCCTTCCCTTCAGCAAACCACTAGCACCAACCAATGAGCAAGCAGCCTACCCTGCCCGCCGAATCTCATAGCAGATTCCCGTTTGGGCAGGTGGTACGAACGAAGTACAGTACACACACATTTTGTCGCGGGATCTACCGCGCGACAACTCATAATGTCTGTCACTTGCTCGGATTGTACTGGTCCCTTCCTCTTCCAACTTTGGAGAACAATCTGGCGGGCATCTTGTTATGGCAGTACGCACAGAAACGTCCGGGCTGGGGTCCTTGGGGAAGGTTGGCTGTTTGCGTTAGCATTTTCCTGGACCATAGGTACTTATTCAGTCAAAAGGCTTCCCCTATCTGTCCGCGGGGGTGGACAATCGGTCCAGCAGCGAGGATCTTCGTGCTCATCCGTCTCATTCTTTGCTACTTCTAGGCTCATGGAAACGTGATCGAGTCTTGATTATACCATGACCAAAAGACAAGGTCATGACGCAAGCTAGTGCCGCTTCCTCACATATCTTGAGTTTTGCGGGCACTTTCTGCGCTAGATCGTGGGTCGGTGTATTGCCTCGCTGGGCCATGGCATCTCTCTCAGTTTCCTGTTCGGGCTTGACCCGTTGTCAGGACGCAATTGTAAATGCTCGGGCACCCGCATCAATCTTGCCATGTTGAAACCAATGGATGGTTTCGTCACCACGCGTCTCAAATCCCACTTACGGAGTACACGAGCCCTTTTGGCTACCTCCAGATCAAGACACGTGCTTAAACACGCTTGAACGTGCGCGCCGATCCGGCTACCCAGCCGAGTTTCTTTCGCATCCCAAATGTTAGGTGTGTGTGGCTGAGCGCTTGCATGAGAAGACCGGCATGGTCCATGTTGTGCGGCTGTCACCGTTGCTGCTGTAATACCACGCGGCAAGCTAGTTCGCTTTTTTACCCTACCAAATCAAATCTTATCAAGCCAGATAGAAAGGTAAGCACCAGAAAAGCAGCCCCCTTAAGAAGTAACATAAGCAAGGCAATGGCTAGCCAATAATGGTCTTGGGGCTGCCTGCACTTGCGCAATATTGTGGTGCGGTTTCGGCCGTGACTCGAGACCAGCAGAGGAAACGGACCGGTCTCATTTTGGCGTGATCTCGGCAAGTGGACTTGGAGGACACAAAAAGGGGAAGAGGTATACTATGTGTGTGCCCCTTGGGGGACTTATGGGAACCCGGGTTGGGAATTCTGATGACACAATGCTGACGGGGATGGCAGTCGATGAATGAATGTTTGTCAACTACAGGTTTTGGGCCAAGGGAGGCATATGGAAAGAGGTTGTGACGCCAACTTGGCTCGTATTGAAGACCACTTGGAGAATACGGTGCGTATAACATTACTGCCTGCTTCATAACGGCCAGGTCCAAGGTGGGGGTCAAGGTACCTGAGGAGAGGTGAGGGCACGCCTGCTTACCTGAACAGTAACAGAGAAAAAGGGTGAGCGAATGCATTCGGGCCAGTAATTTTCGCATGTTGCATGCGCGTCTGAATTGGTATGGGGTAGTACCCTTCTTCAAGCTGAGAAAAAGAAATGCAGTGTCTCAAATGTCCAGGTGGCTGATGTTCCCTGTCCTAGGCATTATTGATCTGGAAAATGTCGAATCAGAATTGCGCGTCCCTGATTGACCCCCGCTGCTTGGGTCTCGGCCGCAACAGAAAACCACGCAGAACGAATAGATTATCGGTCGAAATCCCAGCGGTCTGGCGAGAATGCAATGCGAGGCCAAATATAGTCGTCGATCGATTAAACCGTGTCAAGAATGGGGAATGCGGAAATGGCACTGGGAATTGTGAAGCGAGCAATGAAGCAATGGGACGTTCCCAGCGGCCACCCCCAGTGCCCCACACGGCGCTACACCCAACCGATCGCCTGCCCAGCTTGGAACCTTGTGTCGCCAAAATCGCACCGTGGCTGCTTCTGATGGGCCGTGCTTTGCCTAGCTCAGAGCTGGGCAATCCTGGTCGCGCAGGCCAGTCGTCTTTCACCTGTTGAACGGCACCCCAATTTCATTGACTTCATCTCCGGCTCTACCACCGACAAACCACCTGTATCCTCACTTCTTTACACGCTTTTCACCACCTTCGTTGCTCCTTCTTGTGTTGTTCAAGTCTTTTTTTTTTTCTTTTTCTTACCCGCCTGTCGCCAGCCCTTCATCATTTTACGCTTCCTTGAGGCGCACCTTCGCTTGCTGCACAACGACCGAGCAGATCAGTCTCCTTCGACGCCTCGATCTTTTGCTACACTAGCTTAGTTATATCCACCGCTTTTCCGTCGACGCGCCTGCCGAAACTGTACCGAGCTACGCCTTCCGACCTTGACTTTCGAGTTCCTACCCTCTTTTTTCACGAGTTTTGCCTTTCGCGACTGCCCGACAAAGTTCACCTCCGATCTGCTCTTCGCCATTGCTCTTGTCGAACTGTTTGGATCTGCAGGCCCCTAGCAACGACGAATCTTCGCCCGCGCGCCCCCCCACCGCAAGCCTAGAACAACAAAAGACCAGCCGATCGCAGCCTTCGTCGAGTAATAACTCGATCGATCTTGATACAATCGTATTATCACGTCCCTGCTCCCACACACAAAGTCACAATGCCTTGCGGGCTCGGGGGTTCAAAAACGGTGCAGCGCAAGCTTGTCTTGCTGTAAGAGCCTTCCCGCCCCCTTACAACTCTCTCCCCCCCCCCCCCAACAAGGCGATGGCGGGCAAGATCCGTGTCCTCGGAGATCGGCCACGCTTGCAGCCAAGCCGCCGCTGTAACGGCCATTACTCGAACATGTTACTGACAAGACCAACAACAGCGGGGATGGTGCTTGCGGCAAGACGTCACTATTGAATGTTTTCACGAGAGGGTTAGTGTTACCTATTGGCGGCTTGGCCTTGACAGCCAATTGCTCACACTAGTACCAGGTACTTCCCAACTGTCTACGAGCCCACGGTTTTCGAGAACTACGTTCACGGTGCGCCCCCATTGTCACCCAGATAAATGTGTGCAAATGTATCTGACTTGAGGATCACTGCAGATATCTTCGTTGACAATGTACACATTGAACTTTCGCTGTGGGATACCGCTGGTCAAGAAGAGTTTGACCGGTTAAGGAGTCTTTCATACGGTATGGAAGTCAGCTGACGCTTTAACATTGCCGCGTGTGCTGACTGGTGCAGATGACACGGATCTCATTATGCTCTGCTATTCGGTAGATAGCAAAGACTCGCTCGAAAACGTCGAGAGCAAGTGGGTGGGCGAGATTGCCGATAATTGCCCCGGGGTTAAGCTCGTCCTGGTGGCGTTGAAGTGCGATCTGCGCGAGGGGAACGAAGAGGGGGACGACGATGGCGCCAACGAGGATGGCAACCCCCGTGAGAAGAAGCCTATGATCAACTACGATCAAGGACTCGAAGTGGCGCGGCGGATCCACGCTCTGCGGTATTTGGAGTGCTCGGCTATGCGCAACAGGGGCGTCAACGAAGCCTTCACTGAGGCCGCCCGTGTCGCATTGTCGGTCAAAAAAGACCGCGAGGACTCTAAGTGCACCGTCATGTAAACACCATTTCAACGACTCGCTCGTGTACCACTACCTGGGCGCGACAAAACGCCGCAGCAAGTCATGGGCGTCTCACGATCTCGCTGCCGAAGCACAATATCTGTCTTATCATTATTCGGGATGCGCTTTGTTTCTTCTCTTCTAGGTTTACAGTCGATTGAACGCCTGCAACACGGTTTCGGGTCTGGTCTAGACACGATGTGCAGGTCTCTGTTTCTTCACGTTTGTACATATTATCATTTTCGGCTTCGGCATATATGGCCAGGGACACACAGAACACACTCCCATCCTGAAATATTGACAGGATGGCGGCGGCCTAGGCAAGGGGCTTGGGCTGCGGGGGACGATGGCCGGGAAAAGTGACTGATCGTTTCTTGGACGATTGTAGCGGGACCTGGGGCGGGGAATCGCAAGATCCCGTGGGTGGGAGGCGGGTCATGAATATCCATGACCACGTTGCCGCGAATGCAGAAGTTGAGAGCTCATAGTATGCTTTAATTCCATGATCATTTCGACTTGGGGATTTTGGGGTTGAACCCCCAATTCCCCGACTTCTCTATTATGCTGTCTGCCACTTGACTTTGGCTTGACTTGACACTCAAAGCACGGCAACCAGGAAGAACAAAAACCGTAGTTGCGAGTAGTTGTCAACATTTGAGCATCTCCGGTTTGGGGGGGAGGGTTTCATCAGGACCCGTTCAGGAACCAACCCCGCGGAGGTGGCACTTGCCGGGCTTGCCGGGGAAGCGATTAGGGCGATAGTAGCGATAACGTAATTGGCGGATGGCGTCAGCAGCCACTAAAAATCTCTCTCTCCGAGATTTGGCAGGCGCTTCTGACTGGTCAATGCCCACTTACAAAGAAATCCAAGCCAGCCTCGACGGAGATATCATTGTCAAGCGTTCCCTGCCTGTCAACTCGCGAGGGATGGCAACCCGACCGTGAGTCAAGTTCTATATATCTGACCATTTCCCTCTCAGTTTTGCGAAACTGTCCGTTTTCCAAAGTCGCAGTTTCGATCCCCTCTCAGAGCCCTCTCCCCGACTCAAGCAGGCAGGTGCAAGGCAGTGCTTAGTGGCGCCTCCCTCGTCTTGCACATCTCCGCCATGGACGCTCCACCAAGACACCAAACCTCGCTCCTCACGGCCCAGCACTGCCATGGCCACACGCACCTCATCCTAGGTTCCAATCCGCTGGCGGCTTCACGGGCATCTCAGTCACTCTCGGCCGGGGCCAAGCCCATTCTTGTCACATCTACTCCCCTCGAGGACCTCCACTACGCTGTCGCCGCACACATCGCGTCGGGTACTGTGACGCACATCCAAAGGCAGTTTGCCGACACAGATCTGCTCACTCTCGGCCGAGAAGAAGTTGGCCGTGTTGTTGACGCCGTTTTCGTCACCAGCGCCAGGGACCCCCTCGCATCATACATCTCTGCGCTGTGTCGACGGCACCGCATTCCGATCAACGTGGTTGACAGTCCTGCTCTGTGCTCCTTCAGCCTGTTGAGTGTCCATGTTGACGGGCCGCTTCAAGTTGGCGTCACAACCAATGGTCAGGGATGCAAGTTGGCCAGCCGCATCCGACGCGAGGTGGCTGCAGCCCTACCATCCAGGCTCGGAAGCGCATGTGCACGCCTTGGGGAGGCCCGCCAGCGGATTTTGCGTGAAGTGAAGGAGCGAGGCGAGGCTGAGGTCGAGGTTGGCGATGAGGGTGTTGACGACTCAGTTGAGCAGACGGCGGCTTTGAACAAGCTGGTCACTGATATGGACGCCGATGCGGCAAAGACACGGCGAATCCGTTGGCTCGCCCAAGTGTGTGAATACTGGCCACTGAAGCGGCTCGCCGCTGTGACTGAGGCCGACGTCGAGGCTATTCTCCAGTCGTACCACAGCGAAGTCAAATCCATTGCCAGCCCCAAACCAGCACCAACACCCACGCTGCTTGGCCGGGTCATCCTTGCCGGCTCCGGGCCTGGCCACCCCGACATACTCACCCAGGCAACTCACAAAGCGATAAAATCTGCCGACCTCATCCTCGCCGACAAGCTAGTTCCCTCTGCAGTCCTGGATCTGATTCCACGACGGACACCTGTCCGCATAGCGCGCAAGTTCCCCGGCAACGCTGACCGGGCCCAAGAAGAGCTATTAGAGCAGGCTCTCAGTGGTGTCCGCCAAGGTCAGACGGTACTACGCCTCAAACAGGGCGATCCATTTGTCTACGGCCGTGGCGGCGAGGAGGTAGCCTTCTTCCGCGCTCACGGCCTGCCCGATGACCGCGTTGCCGTCCTCCCCGGTATTACCAGCAGCCTAAGCGCACCCCTATTCGCCGGAATCCCTGCCACACAGCGTGATGTTGCCGACCAAGTCTTGATCTGCACTGGCACGGGGAAGAAGGGAAAGCCGCCCGTCCCGCCCGAGTTTGTGGCATCCCGCACTGTTGTGTTTCTCATGGCGCTGCATCGAATCATCGGCTTGGTGAGGGAGCTGACGTGTCACCTCCAAGACGAAGAAGGCGAGGAGCAACAACAAGACAAGAGCCGAGCACTCTGGCCCATTGACACGCCCTGTGCTGTCATCGAGCGGGCAAGCTGTCCGGACCAGCGCGTGATCCGGACGACACTCAAGTACGTGGCCGAAGCCATCGAACAAGAAGGCAGTCGACCTCCAGGGCTGCTCGTTGTCGGCCGTGCATGTGAGGTGCTGCACACCCCTCAACGAGGCAGGTCGTGGGCGGTAGAAGAGGGGTTCAAAGGCCTGGATCTCGATCTTGGCTTCAGTCTGGATTTGGACGGGCCGCAAGTGAATACACAGCCAAAAAGTACAGTTGCCATAGCGGCGTGATGTATTTCGCGCGCTAAACTCGGGATCTTCTCTCTAATATCACGGTCGATGAAGTGAAATACACTAAAGCCTTCCGTAGACGCCGTTGCTAGTTAACGCGTATGCATGCATTGTCCGCTCGCGAGCCGCTTGCTACCGCCAGTTTTCAACTCCAATTCGCAGATCAACGCCCAAAGTCAAAACAGACATGGTCATGTTATCTGAATTTCGGTATCGTCAATGTCAAGGTCAAGATCAAGCCGAAGTGCATTCCTGGGCCTCCTCAAACAGAACCAGTACCGTCCCCGCCTTGCAGATATCCTATGAGTCTGTCAGTGTCCAGTTCAAAGTGGGAGGGGACCCGGAGGCAGTGGAATGATAACATACCCCCTCCTTGTGAGCTAGCTTCTTGATCACGCCGCTCTGAGGCGATCGAATTACCGTTTCCATCTTCATCGATTCGATGCTACCCGCTTTTTATCAGCAAAACATGCGCATGTAGGAAAAGATTGACAGAAAACAAGACTTACACAACCAATGCGGCACCCTTCTCTACCTTCTCCCCCTCGACAACTTCATTTCTCAGAATCTTGCAGGGCATTGGCGCAACAACGCTCGCAGCAGCCTCCTTAAGGCCGAACGCCTTGTCAAACCAAGTCGGCTCGACTAGCTGCAGTTCGGTCTTCTCGCCTAGCTGAAAGAGCGTGATTTGGTCCGGATTTTCGGGGTTTCGCACCAACGTCGAGTCGAGTCTTGTATCTGGGAAATACGTCGTGAATTTGGCCTTACTGTTGGACGCCGCGATGGGCTCACTAATGATGTCGGCAAACACGACGGGCTTCTTGCCGTCATTGCGCGAGACAGTCACGTCGAAGAGGGAACGGTCCTTTTGCGTGATGGAGACAGAGACGACCTCACCCTCTTCGGCGCTGCTGTCGTCGCGTACTCTATAGGCAAACACACGTCCGCTTTGCGTGCTCGCTTCACCGAAGCCGAGAGTAATGCCGTGCGGTCCTCCGACTGGGATGCTGGAGGGTTGTCTGACCTGCTCACTCAACATTCCCAGTGCAGCCTGGGCGAAGACTTTATCGCTTGCGTGTCTCGGCCGGAAGAGCTCGTCCCTCCATTCATCGATGAATCCCGTCTCGACATCACCCTCAATAAAGGCTTTACTGCGACATAGCCGCTTGAGGAATTCGATATTAGTGCTCAGCCCCACGATCTCGTACTCGCAAAGAGCAAGCTCCATCTTCCGAATGGCGGTTTCGCGATCTTTACCACGCACAATGAGCTTCGCGATCATTCCGTCGTAAGCTTCCGAGACAGTATCTCCTTCGACAAATCCGGCGTCGATCCGCACATCAGCCGACGTCCCGGGTGTGGATAGGTGCACCAGCTTCCCTGAATCGGGGAAGAAACCCTTCTCAGGATTCTCAGCATATATCCTTGCCTCGATGGCGGCGCCTCGCTCTGCAATTCGGTGCTCAATTTCGTCCTGTGTCAACGGGAGTCTTTCCCCAGCAGCAACGCGGAACTGCCACTCAACAAGATCGGTGCCCGTCACCATTTCGCTCACGGGGTGCTCCACTTGGAGGCGAGTGTTCATCTCCATGAAGTAGAACTCGCCCGTATCCTTGTCGAGAATGAACTCAACAGTGCCGGCGCCAACATAGCCAACTGCCAACGCAGCCGTCCTGGCCTTATCCCAGAGGTCTTTCCTTGTCGCATCGTCCAATAGCGGCGCGGGGCTTTCCTCTAGAATTTTTTGATGACGCCTTTGCACACTGCAGTCTCGCTCACCCAGCGCGACGCAGTTCCCGTATCGGTCTGCAAACACCTGCACTTCAACATGTCTTGGGCGCACCACATATTTCTCCACCAGCATAACTTCCCCGCCTTCACCGAAGCTCGCTCTTGCTTCCGCCCTCGCACTCCTCAGCTGCGCGGGGAACTCCTCCTCGCTCTTGACGATGCGCATACCCTTACCACCGCCGCCCTTCACGCTTTTGAGAAGCACTGGAAACCCGATCTCCCGCGCTCTCGCTTGAAGCTGGCCTACTTCCTGCTCGGCTCCGTGATATCCAGGCACACATGGCACGCCGGCGGCGGTCATGATCTCCTTGCTACGGGCCTTGTCACCCATGTCTGCCATAGCCTTCGCGGGCGGCCCGACGAAGACGATACCGGCATCCTCGCACGCCTGAGCAAAAGCGGGATTCTCGCTCAGGAAACCGTAGCCCGGATGTAGCGCCTGAATACCGTGTTGTTTTGCGAGGGCGACTATTCGGGGACCGTCGAGGTAGGCTCTAGAAGAGGGCCCAAGGGCGAGAGAATACGGTGTGCAGCGGGCATGCTGGGCCGCAGCGTCGACGTCAGTGTAGAGGGTCGTAGTGCGGATGCCCATGGAATTGGCCGTGCGGGCGATGCGCAGGGCGATCTCGCCGCGGTTAGCGATCAGCAGAGATGTGATGGGCGTAACTGCCGTCGTGGTACTGGAGCAGGCCGCATGTGTTGCAATGGACGCGGCGATGGGAGCAAAGAAGCGTGGCGTGGAAGACGCCGGGCCTAGTGAAGGCATCCGGAGACGGTGCGAGGTGCGTTTGAGGGATCGCATTTTGGAATTGCGACTGCGAATGAGGAAATTCTGGCCAGGAAGCAGCAGCAGCGATTCCAATGGCTAGTTCAATTGACGATACACAACGCTGAGAGGAAACGGAAGGAGATGAGGGAGGATATTGTCAACCTGGACGAGTTTCCATTCCATCGAAGGTGCTAAAGTCCTCGGCCGAGGTCAGCTGGCCAGGCCGACACTAGCCGGTGCCGATTGTTTGACGGCTTAGCCGGCTCAACGACGCACTGGCTGAACGGCCACGAGACAACAGTCCCGTGACTTGTTTGTTATTTTCCGGGAGCCATCGGCGACGGAAATGCCCCCTCCTAATTATCGATTGGAGTCTACCCTGAACTTGCACGCATTGATGCAGACTTTCCCGTCACTAGATACATTTCCCATCACGGCGGCTCGACGTCATTGTTGACAGGGGGTGGGCTACACCCCCGTTGCCCCGCACTAGTTAGTCATCGCGAACAGCGGGGATGGCATCCACTCGTCCCTCACGGAGCCAATTTTTGACAACACATCACATCTTACGAGGCAATTTAGAGCTGCGAGACACAGAGTTCCTTACAGGTTGATATATACTTTGGCATCTACTTGTTCTCATACACGTGCCATCTCGCAGCATCCTCCCCACTTTCGCCTCCACAGATTCTGTTCTGCCACCCCAAACCGGCCGGTCTACCTCTTCACGAACCCCACCTAACGACTTCCAAAATCTCTCGACCAACTCGGTAGTCGGCGCTGCTCTGCCGGTCTACTCGGGATATTTTCCACTACCTTTATATCTCGATCCTCCCACCATTCCCGGCTAACTTCCTTCATCATGGAGCAGCAAATACCGCTCAGTCATGAGGCCTCGGCGGGCGACACTAACATGCGCGTGACACACGAGCTGCCGTCGGAGGTGGTGCAGTGTCTGGAGAATGCGCGATTCCTGCACCTGGCCACATGCGTCGACAACATACCCCATGTATCGCTCATGAACTACACATACCTGGCGTCGTCACCGTACAGCTCGGGGGCGCCTGTTGTCGTGATGACGACCAATCCGGCGAGCAAGAAGATGAACAACCTGGTGGCGAATCCTAATGTTTCGTTGTTGGTACACGATTGTATGTTTTTGCAACCTGCCGTGTCTCCTGCATCCTCATCTTCCATGTCTCCTATAATAACCCGAAATACTCTGCGTCGTGTTGTATACACTGTCAGGCCATTGAGGACTGATCTCTCTTCTTGCCGCAGGGGTATCGCACCGTCCAACAACTACCACCGCAGCGCGACGCTTATCCGGTGGACGGTCCTCGCCAGGCCCGGATCTGCGGGCGCCATCGTCGTCGCTCGCCGCTCTCCTTTTCAACCTCAACACAAGCGCTGTGTCATCTATAAGCGCCACGATCAACGGTTCGGCACGCCTTGTTGACGCAGGTTCTGATGAGGAACGCTTCTACCGTGAGAAGCACCTTGAGAACAACACATTTGACACGGAGCCATCAGCCGCGGACAACCTCCGCCGCGAGAGTGTTGTTCCTGGTGTGGGGTTGCCTGAGGAGGGAGATGGTGGGAGGTGCTTTGTTGCCGGCGACGAAGTCCGCGTCATTGTCGTGGGAATACGCGACGTCCGTATTGCGGACTGGAAAGGCGCTGTGAGGGATTGGGTAATAGAACCGCCTGGAGAGAACGGAGCTTTCGTAAACGGCATTCGGTCATAGCCCCACCTCGCACCTGCACTACCATCGGATAAAGGTATCGTAGACTCATGTTTTAAGAACCCTCTTGTTGTTAAACTTCGTATTTTCTTGCTAATAATACATCCCGTCCAGATTGTAGGTAGAAAACATGGATTTTCGGGAAACATTCAGGGGTGTTACTGAAACAGTGTATTGCACGTCAAAAACGATGAATGTAGTGATATTACAGCATGATATTGTGTGCTGTACTATTGCGCCATTCGTTATTTTCGACATGCAAAACACCAGGATTTCGGAAACGCCTCTGATTATTTGCCCTCTATGCATATCGCGAATTCCTGCCTCCTCTATTTGCGTGCCGCCGCAGGGTTAAACCCACCCACCATGCCTTGGGAGGACCGCCAGTATATTCTTCCCGTACAAAACCTTGTGTTTTCCCGTATGAGACCCCGGACCTAGAAAACAGCCGACTCCAGAAAACAATCAGAAAACAAATGCTTTTTTCTTCTTTCACTTCGCCCACTCGACGACCTCGAGTGCACACATGACGAGGAAAAGGGTGGAAGGCAAGATCCTATTGACATTGTATTAGTATCTAGCTCCGTGTTGTGGCTGGAGAATAAGACTTACCAAATGACATAACTCTGGAACAGAATTTTGCCCATGACCGTCTCGTACACGTTGTTGATCTGGCATATCTGTGCCAGTTGCAGCGCACTCGGGGCACCGGTGAGGAGAAAGCAGACAATGACGAAGATAGGATCATCAAGAATGCTGACTGGGACATATTTGGCGAAGATAGCCAGGATAGGTGCCATGATGAGCGTTGGCAAGAGCATACGGCAAATCAACGAGGCCACAAGGAGGCGAGTACCAATCTCTTTCTCCTCGGGGTCGGCGTCATCGCGCTTCTGCGTATTTCGCGCCAAGTTCGCGCCGAGCACGACCAAAATTAGAGGAACAGCCACGCCAGCCGATGAACTGATGGCGCTAGTCACACTTGTCTTTATGAAAGACTCCTCCTGGAAGAACAGCTTCTGCAGATCCGGGACCGAGGCAACAATAACGGCGGTGAGCATGGCCCACAGCGGAGGGTTCATAAACTCCCAAAGGAAGTTGTACACACGAAGCCAGACGCCGTATGCCATAACAAGAGTGGATTGGACCGGTCGCGGGAGGGCGTTATAGACCTGTTTGCTTGCCGTGGCAAAATAGCTCGACGTCTGCATCTTGGTCCTCCTGCATGTCACCTGGGCTCTGACCCAGACACCTTTGATGCCAGACGGGATCTCAGGGTCGTCGATATTGTGGATTTGAGGGAATGTCATGATGCGCTCGATCCCATCGTTGACATCAAGGTCGCCATCGACGGCACCACCAATGCCCACCGTTTGCGGTTTGCCGAAACCCTTGCGAATCGTGTCGCTTTCATCTTCAGAGTCGCTCGGAGACCCCATAGACGATCCAGCCACCGGCGTCCGGCCAGCAGGCTCATAGACTTCAGAGTCGTCCGTTTGCGTCGGACTCCCCGGAATCTGGGTTGCGCCCTCCTCTACTTCGCTAGAGCTATACGCGCCCCGGAGCAGCCTCTGCGTTTCCTCGTCATCGTGCGACTCGCCATGGTACCTTCCTTCTTCGACCGTCTCGTTCCTATACTCGCCATACTTGTCCTTGGGCGCAAGGAGGACGTGATACCCCCAACTCCAGCGAACCAGTTGGCCGAGCTGCTGAAAGATCATGAGGTACAAGATACCTCGAGCAGCAACTTCGTCATCGTTGTCACCCGGTATCCGGTCCCAGTGAAGACCTTTCAGCGTTTGCGACAGAGAGATGACCAGCGAGATCGGCAGCGAATTTGAGTTGCCAAACACACCCATCGCCGTGACAAAGTTCGAGGCGCGCTTATTGAAACGGAAACATCTTGTGACGATCTGGGCGACGAGATACGACACGAGGGTCTGGATGACGAATATGATTGGAATCACACCGAGCTCAACGAGCTTGTCGGCATTCAACTGGGAGGCAAGCTTGGTGAAAACTATCGAAAATTAGCAAACAGCGCTCCGGATAGGGCACGGCGACTTACTCAGACAAGGGGTGAAAAGCATAACATTTAGGTTGGCTAGGAACTTCTGCTTATCGGCGTCGAAGTGTCCTAGCCGTGCAATGATGTATCCGGGCAAGCTGACGCATACTACCTCAAGGACGGCACCGAAAACCAGGACGACAAGATGGTCGAGCGAAGGGTGGGAGTCATGAGGCTTTTTCTTGAAGACAACGAACGGAGATGGCGTCGACGAGAACTGGTCCCAGCTGTCGCCCAAGGTCAGCCGCAATGAAGCAGGTGACCGTATCTCGGGAAACCACATCGAGCACGCCGATTGCCGTTGGATGTCTGTCCTGCAGATGGGTTCGTGGCGAATCCAAGAAGCACGCGTCGGTCGGATGAACAGAGAGCGCGTAAGGATCAATCGATCGGGGATTGGGTTTCGTACGCGAATATGGCCGAAGGGCCCCGTCAGGGCGGCCGTCGATGGTGGAGACTGAACAATCAAATGTGGAGTGACGATTGACTCGGTTTGACTGATTCCTTCCCAGTTTTGATGAAAACGAACAGACCACAGAATTAAAGAGCAAAGAGGACGCAAAGAAAATGTAACAGGTGAAAGGCAAAGAACCAGCTGAGGCCTTTTTGGTGAAGTGACTGGTTTTGTCACGATAAGAAAACGCCTCTCCAGGATGACGGGATACAGAAGTCGACAGAATTGGCAAGGTTGGGTCTTGACCTTGCTTGTGTTTTGGACCTTTGCCTGATAAGACGAGGCATGATGGCGTGGGCTGTTAATACGATACCGTTCCGCTCATTTGATGGTGGTGGTGTTCCAAGTCTCTTACTAACGGAATATGCTGGAGTCCTCCCGTGCCTTTCCCCACTTGCAAGGGAGCACAGCTACCGCCAAGCCCGCTGCGGCTGCACCCACGCTGATCAATGCTCAGAGCGAGCTCTGAAAGGACCAGGAAAGCGCCATGTCCTTTTCAATGACGTGAGAGCAGCAAGTATCCTTGGCGTAACTCAGCAGCTTGAAACAGCGACCAAGATACAACGTCACAACTTCCAGTTTCTCCTCAACTTCGCAGCCAAAAACGTGTTTACCCCTCACCCTTTCGTTGGCCTTCCTTCCACCGCTTAATATGTGGGTGGACGCTTTCGTACCACTCTTCTTGGTTGCGCGATAACGTCTCAATATGCGCGAACAAAGGCACCAACTTGCGCTGTCAAACGACCAATCTCAGGGCTTCGGCGTTTCATGGCTTCTGGTCCGTACCCGACACACCGGGAAACTCAGCGAGCATCTTCGATCGGATGGTAATACCAAAACCCAGCCTCACTCTACTTTCCGATTGTGGAGCGCAGAACATTGGACGCTGATACGTGGTCCGGAAACCCTCAGAACGCCGCAGTTTCTCCTCAAGCATGTGGAAGCAATCAATATACTCGCGCGTCTTGCTCACTCAATGTGTTCCGCATCATCAAGCCCTACTGCATTAGCGCACGAGGGCACTCTGGTGCCTCAACTTCATGGAACTGTTGCACGCGTAACTCCTCAGAGTCTGCAATCTCCATTTTATCAAGGCTCGCTACATGTAGTGCGCCGTTGACCCTATCACGGCGGCTTCTTTTGCGTCATTACCGTGACATTTGACGGGAAGTTGTGCCAATGGGCAAAACATCCCAAGCTTGCAAGCTCCAGAAGAATCACACAGCTACCTCTTCTTGTGGGGTCGCAGAAAGCTCACTTAGCAAGTGCACTGGATCTGACTGTTTAGTGTACATCCATAATGGGTCAGTCCCCGCCCTGCTTGCACGCAAACAGCAGAGCCAAGTGTTGTCCCCAATCGATATGGTGTCGTATTTAACCCAGCCATGCACATGTCAACGCCCATCCGCGGACTCGCCTTGGTTCAAAGGGCCGGTTTGGGGGCAGGGACGGCTCAGGAAGACAAGCGATTGGGGGCCCATTGCCAGGGCCCACGTTTACGAAAACCGAGTTTTCGTGCATGGGAGAAATCGCCACACCCACTCACTCAAGAAACCTACTTTACAAAGCAGGGCTTAGGAGTTAGTTAGGTGGTCTGGCGAGTCACGGCATCACGCGTCCCCGTTGTAGACAGGAAAGGGCTGATGTAGATCAGTAGTTGCCCAAAATGCTGACTCACCATCGTTGTTTCAGGCAGAGCGCCCGGTGGAGGGTTTGCTCGTATTGGACATGACGCAGGTATATTGAGAACGATAACCAATGCCGCACTCTGGGTGTTTGGCAACGAAGATCCTCTGTCAAGTTGGGGATGTGTTGAAGCCACGCGGACAACTTTTGTAGCTTGGCGCTTGCAGTGGGGGCCCTCTGACAGCAAAGCTCCTGAACCTGACCCCGCGCTGCCATCCGACGTCATCGTCGGGTCGAGCACCACCCCGAATGTTCCCCAAGGATCCCATCGTGCAGTGCTATGGATTTTGTAAATATGGCATCCGGATTCTCATCTTCTGAATAGCAGAAATCTGTCTTCTTCCAATTGTTCAACTCCGACCTCTCAGTGTTTGTTCCAGAAGCAGCGACAACGTTACCCCTCAGGGACAATGAGAACCACGCTAGCTAGCGACACACGGCGCCTTCTACTTCTGATCCGCAGCGCCTTCTTCAACTTGTGATCCAACAGCACCTTCTTCCATTTGTGATCTACAGCGCCTTCTTCGACTTGTGATCTACAGAAGGGGCGGCAGGGCGTGGAGCTTAATCCTTGCCCGGCGCAGGCGCAGCCCAGTGCCAAAAGTCGACAAAAGAGCAGCCAGGGGCAAATTGCGGAGCAAATTCCCCTTCCATGCAACACAAGGCGGCAAAACAGGCCTGGAACCTCGATGGACTCACGCACCGCATTTTCTCCGGGTTGTGATCGTCGTGACGACTTTACACGCATCTGATTCGGCTTTACCTTTACACTGGGTTATCGGTAATCCTTGGAGCAGTTGCTGCCGCCCCAATTCGCTCTGTGTGAGATAAACACGAATACTCTATCTCGCCTCGCACACTGCATTCGGGCGCTTTAATAATAAGTGTCGGCGCTTTCCAAACCGGTGCCAGCAAGCCGCATCTCACATCGCACTACCCTACTGCACTACAGAGCAGAAATCGGCGGACTCCGTCACCCATTACGGCGTCTTCGCCCACCTTAGCAGGCATTTTACTTTTGCCAGTCAGCAACCTTGAATTGCGGAACCTTTCCCTCGCCGACGGTCCAAGTCCATGCGCCAGGAGGGCAAGATACGGTATTCGGCAAGGCGCCCAATAAGCAACTATGTCTGGTTCCGGCTCCGCTCCCGAGACACCGGACGAGTTCTCGGAGAGCAACCCGGCCTCACCAGGCTCAGTTGACGAGTCCTCCGAAGCAAGCACACCGCTGGAACCTTCGAGCTCAAGTAAGGATGAGTTGCCTCGCAGAGTCCCGTCCTTGCGGACCGTCTCCGACCCCCAACATACTAGTAGCATGAGCGAGAGTTCGAGTGTGGCTGGAATCCTTAACACGGCCCGAAGGCCGCCTCCGAGTGCAAATAACCTCCCCGTCGACATCATGCAAAGAGCTCGCGCCCTTCAGCAACAGCGCCAGGCCATGGCCGGTAGGTTGCCGCTCGCACCACCCTCGGGATCTTCGGCCGCGAGTCCTATCGGAGGAGTTCCACCACTAGGCATGGGCAGGGGCGGACCGCTTGCTAGCGTCGTCGCGGCGAACATGAGACTTCCTCATAATATAGCTCGACCCATTCCAGCCCAGTTTCCTAGGTCAGCCCCCGCTGTGCCTGGCGTGGCTAGGAAAGCGCCCAGCTTGAGCGAGAGGAGGGCTATGAAGCTTGGAGGGTTGGGAGGACCCGGATCTCCAGCCCCCAGCGGTGCGCCGAAGTTGTCCGACATAAGCGGCGGGGATGCAGAAAAGAACTCATCAATAAATGCCGAAGGGAGGGGCACGAGGCTGAGCGACTTCAAGAATTATATCGATGCAGACAAGGGTTGGATTACCTTTGAGGGTGCAGCAACCATCACACGGACCGGCGTTAACTTTGCTAATGGCAAGGCTTTTACCATCTCTCTCGACGAGATAGAGGTCCTCGATGAGCTAGGAAAAGGCAACTACGGCACCGTCTACAAAGTCCGCCATGCAAAACCAAAGGTACCTCGCTTCGGCCAAGGCTTGAGCGGCTTCAAGGCGGCATCTCGACAGTCTTCCGCGTCATCTGACAGGGAGGACCGGATGGGAGCATCAACGCCCATCAGCCCGGCGACGGGCGAATCTGCTCGCTCGACTTCAGGTGTGATCATGGCCATGAAGGAGATTCGGCTCGAGTTGGATGAGAACAAGTTCACCACTATTCTGAAGGAGCTCGTCATTCTCCACGAGTGTATTTCGCCTTTCATCATCGATTTCTACGGTGCTTTCTACCAGGAAGGCGCCGTTTACATGTGCATCGAGTACATGGATGGCGGCAGCATTGACAAGCTTTACGCGGGTGGTATCCCCGAGAAGGTGTTGCGTAAAATTACATACGCTACCGTAATGGGATTGAAGACGCTCAAGTATGACCACAATATCATTCACCGGGATGTCAAGCCCACGAACATCCTAGTCAACACCAACGGCCAGGTCAAGATCTGTGATTTTGGTGTCTCCGGTAACCTTGTGGCAAGCATAGCCAAGACCAACATCGGTTGCCAGAGTTACATGGCACCTGAGCGGATCAGTGGAGGCGGCATGTCGTCTGCTGGCGGAGCAGACGGCACTTACAACGTCCAGAGTGATATCTGGAGCTTGGGACTAACCATCACCGAGTGCGCTATGGGCAAATACCCCTATCCGCCCGAAGTATCAAGCTCGATATTTAGCCAGCTCAGCGTAAGTCTCTCTGTCAGTAATCTCGCATAAAGCATACTAACTTGGGATCCTGACAGGCCATTGTCGAAGGGGAAGCACCTGACCTTCCCGATGAGGGCTACTCTTCATCTGCTCGCGACTTTGTACGCTGTTGTCTCAACAAGATCCCAACTAAACGCCACACCTACCCTATGTTGTTGGCACATCCGTGGATCGTGGGGTTAAGCAAGCCGGAAACTATTACTGAAGATGCCGATGCCGAAGACGCTGCTGCGGATGACGACCTTGTTGACGCAACCGGTTCCCTCAATCTAAGTGGGCCTACCAGCTCAGTTGGCGGCGACTATGAGGTTGCAAATTGGGTGCAAAGCGTCCTTGAACGCAAGCGCCAGGGCTTGTTGGCCGGGCAGGCTGAGAAGCCGGCTCTGCATGCAGCACCATTGGATTCGACGAGCCCGAAAGGAAGTCCCTTGCTTTCAGCTTGAGTTGTCTCAAGCTCATACATTGGGTGGACAGAACGGAGGCTATGTCATCGGCGAATGGGTCCTCTATCCCACTGAGTCGGTGCTTGCTTGTTCCAAGTGAAGCTTGGGCGGTCACCGAACAGGCTGGTCTGCGGAACCGCGACTAGCACTGACTCTCATTGAGTTTTTCTTGTCAAGAGTTACGCCTTGTTGGTCTCTAGCATTATGTATGTGGCCGCTTTTGTCATTATTATTCTGTCTGTCATGTGTGTCGGCTCAGCCGTTTTCTTATCTGTATAATGCGTGCATGGGGCCAGCGGACTGCGTGATCGTGTTACTTTCTTGGGTTTAGCAGGAGAGGATAGACAGCAGGCAGGGTATTTGGCATATTTCAGAGCAGAGTCCCCTTTGTAGAAAGCATTGAAGCAAATTGAAGCGCTTGTCGCAGGTGATCGCAAAGAATCGACGAACGTGCACGTTGGAAGGGGTTGCCATGCTCCGCGATCGGACCGCTCCGCCGATCACAGATTTAGATGGGTGTCAAAAATTGCATCGCGATGTGCAGGGCGGGGAAAAATATGAGGGCCCCTCGAGACTACCTGCATCAGTGTTGAGTTCCACCTGACACCAACAAAAATTTTCCCTTCTGTCAGGGCCGTGTCTGCCTCTGCATGGCGGCAACTTTTAGTGTGCAGGGCAGCTGCTAGGGGTACCAAGTAGCAAGAGTTAGAGGGTCACTTGTCAGTCCGCCATGCTTGGCCTGGTGCACAGGTCACTGCTAACAGAGTGATCGATGGGTACCAACCAGTCAGCGACAAAGCTCCAGAGCGGTGTCGGGCGTCTCATTTTTTCCTCGGCTGCCCCTCCTCCACACCGACTGGCATTTTCTACCTGCCCAGGCTTTCCGTGACTGGGCGAATCCGAGTCCACAACTCCTACCACTTTTCAGCGTCGTGCTTTCCATTGACTGAGGCCGGTGAGGGAATTGGAGCCGGTCTTGGGTCTAGAGCTCTTTGCAATAAGATCTTGGTTTTCTCCCCAGTCAATGGTTGACGGCTGCACTGCAATTGGGAATTCACGCACCACCCAGTCACTTTTGCAGTCCAGCACCGCTGCTTTTCACGGCTCTTAGTCACATTCTATCTGTCCACGCCCGCGGCTACGGATTTGACCACCCACATCTCTATTCAGCAATCATACTGCCGCAATGCTCTCAGCTTCCGCTGTTGCCCTCCGGGCTGGCACCCGTCGCGCCGTACGATGTCTCCCGAACAGAGCCCGCCTTCTCCCAGTCGCCAGCGTCGGCCGCCACCCAAGACCGTTCTCCTGCTCGGCCGCCCGATTGACAAACCTCAGCACTAGGGGTATGATAGTACAGACACTCTCGTCGATAGGGTCCAAGAGGGAGGTGCAGCAGTACCTTTCGCTGTTCACGTCGGTTTCTTCGCAGCGCTTCGCCGTCATCAAGGTGGGCGGCGCCATCCTCACCGACTATCTAGACGAGCTGTGTTCTAGCTTAGCATTTCTCTACACAGTCGGTCTCTACCCCGTCATCATACACGGTGCTGGGCCACAGCTTAATAGCTTGCTGGAACAAGCTGGTATCGAACCACAGTTCGAGGAGGGAATTCGCGTCACTGACCACAAGACGCTGCGTGTGGCTCGTGATCTGTTCCTCCGGGAGAACCTCAAACTGGTCAACAAGCTGGAGGAGATAGGTGTACACGCTCAACCCTTGGCCACGGGCATGTTCGAGGCGGAATACTTGAACAAGGACAAATGGGGCTTCGTTGGCAAGGTCACTGGCGTAAACACGATGTCGATCGAGACCTCCATCCACAATGGCTACCTGCCTATTCTCACCTCTATGGCTGAGACAAAGGATGGCCAGATCCTGAACGTCAATGCCGACGTTGCTGCTGCCGAGCTGGCCCGGGCTATGCAGCCCCTCAAGGTGGTTTACCTTTCCGAGAAGGGTGGTCTGTTTGACGCTGCGGGACAGAAGATCTCAGCCATTAACCTCGACGAGGAGTATGACCACCTCATGTCTCAAGAGTGGGTCAGATATGGTACCCGTCTTAAGATCAAGGAGATCAAAGAGCTCTTGGACACGCTGCCTCGAACGACCAGCGTTGCTATTATTCACCCTGGCGACCTACAAAAGGAGCTGTTTACAGACTCAGGTGCCGGAACATTGATCCGCCGCGGCAATAAGCTTCTCTCTGCTACCAGCGTTTCCGATTTCAAGGACCCTGAGATTCTCAAGTCTGTCCTGATTCGCGATCGGGATGGCCCCGACGCCTCGGCAACTGTGGACAAGTACCTTGAGTTCTTGGGCGAGAATCCATTCAAGGCCTACTACGACGAACCCATGAGTGCCCTTGCCATTGTGCTTCCCTCTAATAACGGCCGCCAGGCGACGCTAGCTACCCTGACCATAACCAAGTCAGGCTGGTTGACAAACGTGGCTGACAACATTTTTACCACTCTGAAAAAGGAGCATCCTCAGCTTGTCTGGACCGTCAGGGAAGACGACGAGAATCTGACGTGGTTCTTCGACAAGGCCGACGGAAGCGTTACCCATAACGGAGATGTCATGTTTTGGTATGGCATCGAGAACGGCGAGGAGGTTGTTCAATTGATGAAGGATTTTACGGAACACGGCCGGGCGATGCTAGGAAACTCTAACCTCGAGTCCCGGCTACACCGCGCCGCCAACAACGCACGGAGTGCCGCCGGGTCAGCAGCGCAACAGCAGGCGAGGGGCTACTCAACGCTCGCCCGCCGCCCAATCCTTCCCACTCCTGTCTTTGGCCAGATCAAGGGCAGGACCTTCGTTACGCAGACCAACCCCAACCCTCCCTACGGGAAGGGGAATGCCTCAAAATCCCAGCCCGCCAGGGTAGCGCTGATCGGTGCCCGTGGTTATACTGGCCAGGAGCTCGTCCGCCTTCTCGACTCACACCCCAACATGGACCTCCGTCACGTTTCGTCGCGAGAACTCGCCGGCCAGAAGCTCGAGGGATACAACAAGCGTGAGGTCACGTACGAGAGCCTGAGCCCCGAAGATGTTCGGGATATGGAGAAGCGGGGCGAAATTGACTGCTGGGTCATGGCTCTGCCTAACGGCGTCTGCAGGCCGTTCGTCGAGGCTGTCTACGAGGGCCGCAAATCGTCCAACCACAAGAGCGTGATTGTTGACCTGTCAGCCGACTACCGTTTTGACAATACGTGGACCTACGGTCTCCCTGAGCTCGTAGCTCGATCTAAGATTGCAGAGGCCACGCAGATCGCAAATCCCGGCTGCTATGCTACTGCGGCTCAGCTCGGCATTTCTCCCCTTGTGCCACACCTGGGCGGCATGCCCCACGTTTTCGGCGTCTCAGGTTACTCCGGCGCTGGCACCAAGCCCTCGCCCAAGAACGACGTCTCGCTGCTGACGGATAACATCATCCCATACAGTTTGACGGGTCACATTCACGAACGCGAGGTCAGCAGTCAGCTGGGTGCCCAGGTGGCCTTTGTTCCCCATGTGGCGGTCTGGTTCCGTGGCATCCATCACACCATTTCCATTCCGCTGAACAAGACTATGACCTCGCGAGATATTCGCCAGATCTACCAAGATCGCTACGCCGGCGAGAAGCTCGTCAAGGTAGTGGGCGAGGCGCCGCTTGTTAAGAACATTAGCGGGAAGCACGGCGTTGAGATTGGTGGCTTCGAGGTTGACAAGTCCGGGAAGCGGGTCGTTGTCTGCGCTACCATTGATAACCTGCTCAAAGGCGCTGCGACGCAATGCTTGCGTAAGTGCCTGGACCTCATCAAAACCCTCTTCTTCGATGAGTACTTACTAACTGGCTTAGAAAACATGAACCTTGCTCTGGGCTATGCCGAGTACGAGGGCATTCCCGTCATGTAAATACGATCGACATCGTAAATAGTACCCCTAACTTGGTTATGCTTTGAAGGTATCATTTACCGGGGCCACGCATACATCAAGCGAGTATCGGGGCAACGAAAACGAGTTGGTGGTGGTAGCAGTAGCGATGAGCGGGGGAGGGCAGGCAGGTCTTTCTTATTATATACCTGTTGCGGTACGACACCGGCCGGAGGGGTTTTCTTGATCTGGATTTGTCAGCCAGGGAGTTCAGCGTTTTATCCTTTTTTTTTTTTCCTTTTGGGTTACCTCGTTGGCGGGAAAAATCCACAAAAAATATGAAATGGATCAGACTTTCAGTGCTCTATCTAATGGTGGTGTGTTGGAGTGGCGATGTCAGCTTGCTCAACAACATGTCTGCTCGCCGTCTCTCTCTTTCTCCCATAGACGATGATGGTTGGAAAGACAAAGTAAGAAATAAGCGTCAGAATCAAATATGGCCCGCGAGGGTCTTTTTACTGATACCTTGGCGCTGGCAAAGACAGTTTGTGAGACGATGGATGGTGGTCGCGTCACCGTCGACGTGGTGGAACGATGGCTATCAAGGCTTCAACTATCTCATGCCGAGTTGCGTGCGTCTTTCTTCTTCTGCCCCGGGTCCAAGGCATATATTACACACATGTCTCATCTTGACGTAGGAATAAACACGACGGATGATGGGCTCTGCGAGCTAGAGGTGGACTGAAGCGGCTCCATGGGTGCCATAGCTACCAGACTTGCAAGCATGGAGATGAGTTCCTCGCTGGCTATGCAGAGTACTTGGCGCAGTCGTTGGCCCGGTCAGCATCACAGCTGTGTTGCGCCTGCAGCGTCCCAGGTAAGTACGAGATGCTCAGTTCAGCTACCTACCTACCTAACCAGCAAATACTAATGACACGTGGAATGTTACCAATGTTGGCAAGGCAAGCTAATAGTCTCGTATGGACTTGGCAGTAGCTACGACAGAGTGGTGCGTGTCTGCGGCCGCAAATGTAGAGAGCAGGCGAGTGGACCCCTAACCAGAATCTGTTTCGGTATAGGAACTCCATCAGTCAAAGTCCGCCCCTTTTGGGTATAACCTCAGAGGTAGGGGGGCATTGTAGGCGCTGGAAACGGTAGAGGACATATGGCGTCAAAGATGGCAGGGGGAGTGAAGCCTGACGAGAGAGGCGAGGAAGGCGAGCAATCCGCGGGAGAATTAGAAACCGGCGTGAGAGCGTCGACTGGAGGAACTTGATAGTCAGTAGCTAAGTCCGGGATGCCGAAGGGGGGTATAAGAACCAAGAGGCGCCAGCAGATGTTTGAAGAGAAGTCGACCATGAGATCACGATACCAACGACAAAGAGAATCCAGAAGCCATGAACAATACGCCGTTAGAAACCTCTACTCTGCGAGCCAAGCTCAAAGGTCAGGTCCTCCACATTCCTGACCTCGGTCCCATCTTCTCCCGATGGTCGAGTGCCATCAGCCCTCACTACGAGGAGCTGGCCGAGATGATGAAGGACGAGCTGATCGAGTTTGTCCCAAACCCCAACATCCGGGTCAAGATGGAAAAGATCAACTTAGCCCTGTGGGCCTGTCTGTAAGTACCTACTCTGAGAACTCTCCCTCTCTCGGCATTGAATGAGAGGAGTTGACCCGCAAGGTCGAAGGTGGTGGCCGATGGCGAGCCTGGAGCGGCTTCACACAATGATCCTGTACACGCTGTGGATATTCCTGTGGGACGATGACCTTGATGGGGCCGACAACAACCTCTCTGGGCTGCTCGAGAAAGTCTCTGCAGAAGAGCTGCACGATCGAACTCTAGCATATCTGCAATACCACCTCGGTATGAGCCCTACTGACTCGGGCAATGCGGAGCCTCGGGCTCCTCCGTATGCGGAAATAGCGAAAGCCGCAGCGGAGAAGCTGCGGACGGCGTGTAGCAAGGTACAGCTGAACCGGTTGCTGAAAGAGTTGAAGCTCTACATGGACTGTTGCCTCTTCGAACAAGGTCATCTGAACGGAAACACATTGCCGACCGTGGAGGAGTACTGGGCCGGGAGGTACGGATCGTCAGCGGTATCGACCTATACGGCCCTATCCGAGTTGGGTTCCCGGTATCATGTTACTCTGAGGGCGGCCTAACTAACATGCCGAGGGACAGATACATGGTCGATGTCGAGCTGCCCGAATGGGTGTTTGAAAGCGACCAGCTCCAGAGTCTGTGGGCAGAAACTAATCGGAACATCTCCTAGTAAGTCCATGGGCCATGATTGGGGGGGGGAAAGGGAATGCAAAACTGACCATGGCCAAGTGTCAACGACATGATCTCCCTCAAGAAGGAGGTGGTGAGTGTGTCCCCTCATCTTTCGGCAGACAAGCTTCCTAACATTGGGATTCAGGATGCGAGCATCTATAGCATCATCCCCGTGACCATGAAGGAGACGGGCAAGACTCTGCATGCCATGGTCCCCGAGTTTGTGCAGAAAATGGGCACATCGGCCGATGCCTTTGACCGGGCCGCCAGTGGACTCTTGGAGCTGGCTGGAGAAGCGTCGGCGGCGACGAGGCACGCCGTGGAGCAGTACGTGCAGGCTCTCGAGACCATGATGACGGGGAACCTGCACTGGTCGTAAGTCGTTGCCGAGCCAATCAGGACGGGATCAAGTGAAGATGAAGTAAAAACTAACTCAAGCACAGCCTCTCTTCAGATCGCTATGGCGTGTCCCAATATCTCGGAGAAGACGGGTCGCTTGTGATTCCTCTCTGAGCCGAGGGTGCGTGCCTGAGGTCGGTAGTGTGGACGTCATCTGTTGCAGTGTGTTACAAGTCAGAGCTTCCTTTACAAATTGATTACTCTCCCCTCCCACCCAGCATTGGAGGTGCAACTTCCTCGACTGAATTGAGAATGTGAAACGCCATGGTTCATCTGTGACTTGTGGAGACGTATCTGGGTCCCGTCCCAAAATATGGAGCAAACCCCTCATCCCTTCCCGCTTGTAACCGTCACTCACCCCACCTCGGAGTCACCACCACAGGGCTCATCATCATCATCTTCTTCCTCGGCTCTGTGCATTTCCCGTCTCTTTTGTAGTGACCATGATGGAGCTTGCCATTGACCACGGCTCACTCGAGCACCTGCTTCCGGCATCGTGGAAGACACAGATCTCGACGTGGCTCGCCGAGGATACCCCGTCGTTCGATGTTGGCGGCTTCGTAGTGGGCAGCGAGGCGCGGACAGCAACGCTCTGGGGCAAGTCTCCGGGGATTCTGGCGGGGGTGCCCTTCTTCAACGAGGTGTTTGCGCAGTGCGGCTGCACCGTCGAGTGGCATGCGCGCGAGGGCGCCCACGTCGAGACACACGGCGGGAAGACGGCTCTGGCCACGGTGAGCGGACCAGCGTGCGGACTGCTGGAGGGGGAGCGTGTAGCGCTCAACATTCTTGCGCGCTGCTCAGGAGTCGCCACAGTCAGCCGCCACCTCCTCGTCAACCTCCGCAGTGCCGGCTACACGGGGATCCTGGCTGGCACTCGCAAGACCACGCCAGGGTTCCGTCTTGTTGAGAAGTACGGCATGCTGGTGGGCGGGGCCGACTCACACCGCATGGATCTGAGCAGCATGATCATGCTCAAGGACAACCACGTCTGGAGCCGCGGCAGCATCACCCAGGCGGTTAGGGCGGCCAAGGCAGCCGGCGGCTTCAGTCTCAAGGTCGAGGTCGAGGTGCAGAGCGAGGCCGAGGCGGACGAGGCCATTGCTGCCGGGGCTGATATTGTCATGCTTGACAACTTCACAGGCGACGGTGTCAAGGTAGCCGCCCGCAGTCTCAAGGAGAGGTGGCGGGGCAAGCGTCAGTTCCTGCTCGAGGTCTCGGGAGGCTTGACGGTGGACAATGCCGAGTCGTACATTTGCAACGGTAAGCATTCCAACCGCTAACCGCTAACCAGTCATGGCCCCTAGCCTTTTTTTGCTAACATGGCACACAGATGTGGATATCCTCTCGACCAGTTCCATCCACCAAGGCGTGCGTCACGTTGACTTTTCACTCAAGATCAATATCGAAAAGGGGCAAGGGCCTGAGGTCGCGAGCTAGACTTTTTTTTTTACTTTTTCTTCCTGTTTGTACAATCCAATCCAGATCCTAACCTACAAGCACCTCAAATGCGTACCTCCCTTGCTAGACAAAACAATTGACCTAAATACCTACCTTACCTACCTTACCGGCCGAAGCTCCCCCCCACCCTTCCCCCCGGGGCTTGAACAGTGCAGTGCAATGGCAATCAAGTCTAATGTATGTCTGCTGTGTGATCCAGCAGCTAGGGGATATCTAGGTAGTTACTAGAACTAGACTACACCATGGAGGGGGAGCAGATCTGCAGCCAAAACTTTCTTCCGTATATGTACCGTATATAGTATATACCGTATGTAATATGCACAAAGCGCAGCGCAGTGACGGCAGAGTAGAGAAGAGAAGAGTAGAGCAGAGCACCATCGTAGCAGGGCTGGGACAAAGCCCGGGACAAAGCCCAGGACAACCCCCCGACTTACTCCACCGGCCACCAGGCTAGGGGTACGCTTGTCCTGTATAGATTCCCCTAGTAGCGACTGACCAGTCGTTTATTTTTTAAAGTACAATACCTTGTACATACCCCGTCAATGCCTGCCGCCACTGTACAGAGTCCACGCACCGCATCTCGGTAGGTATTATCCATGTCCGCCATTCGAAACCCCCCCTCCCCCCCCCCTTCAGATGTGCTGGCTCCCAATGCGGCGCAGGGTGCAGGTAGAGAGAAACCTGATCAATCTATATTTTTCTTTTGCGGTATGTCTCACTGGATGAGGCAATCCATTACACGACCGTATTATTCTCTTTTGCGCCCTTTTTGTGTGCTCGGCTTCTTCTCCTCGGGCGTCTTCCTCCAACAGAATCCTGGGGGGAGAGTGCTGTCGTGTGATATGGATCCTCAGCGAGCGACGTTCTACGCAGTTCGTATCTGTTTTCTGTTTGGGTGTGTCCCAACCTCCTCTCATATTGAGCTGCACACCGTGACATGGAAGCACAGGACACACAGGACGGCAGCTGGGGGTGGAAGGGTTAGACGCCTTTGATCGATGAGGCTCAAATCCGGTTTGATCGAGCTCATCTTGTCCGCGTGGTATGCGCCTCCCCCCCGCGCCTCCTGACTCCACTTCAATCTCTCTCTCCCTCCACTGGCATCCTACCTACCTGCCTACCGGGTACCAGTCCGGTCCTCCGTTTGTATTTCCAGCTGTCAGATTTCTCTTACGCAAATCTTTCCTTTTGATGGTTGCGGATTGGTTGTCCGTGAGACGTTTCCGTCATGTAGTGGGCGAAGAAAATATAGTGCTTTGCGGATATCCGCGTTCCTCCCCCCCCCCCCCCCCCCCCCCCCCCCCCCCCCCCCTTCTCCTTTTCCCGCCTCCCCTCTCTCCCTTTCCCT
>Ga0247765_1000450_pt1 | contig 32538 bp, 16 predicted proteins | sample UWRJL106311C6_FD_179949 | JGI IMG/M metagenome (GOLD analysis project Ga0247765, IMG submission 179949) | Plant litter microbial communities from Arlington Agricultural Research Station in Wisconsin, United States - UWRJ-L106-311C-6 | ecosystem: Environmental > Terrestrial > Plant litter >...
GTTTTCTATTCATGGTTAGAACAGAACACTTGGACAAGACAAGATACAAGATCGACAAGACGAGACAAACAAGACAGTAAGGGCAGGCCAATACTATTATTACATTACAATAGATACGGTAGATTTCCACATTACATTTCCCGACATCAGCATTTAACTCTTCGTACCTGACTTGACTTGACTTGCTTGACATCTCCGGGTCTTATCTCCGGCCGCGCGCGCCACGTTACCACCTTGTCTGACACCTGACGCCTGACATGCCATGCCATGCCATGCCATGCCTGTCATGACCATGCCCGTGCTGACTGGGTGCTGACTCGTCGCACCACACACCACCCACACATGCCACCCGCCGATTGGTTAGTTGGGGTAGGGTACCTAGGTACCTAGGTAGGTAGGCAGTTACACCAGTTAGACTAGCAAGACTACCTTAGGTAGAACTATCTACCTAGGGAGGGTAAACGTAAACTGGGCAAACAAGGTAGACAAGGTAGACAAGGTAGGTAGGTAAAGCACATGGTGCCGAACTGAACCACACCAGACCCAACTCCCTTTGGAAAGCCAACACCTTACTGGAATACTGTACTGTAGAATACATTACATTACTGTACGGTACCCTTTTTTTTTTTTTTTTTTTTTTTTTTTTCCTTTTTTTTTTTTTTTTTTCCCTTTTTTTTTTTTTTTTTTTTCTTCATTCCCTTCTCTTCTTTGCATTTTCCCATCTCTTCTTTGCATTTTCCCATGGGTGGTGGGTCTGGTCTAGTTGATCTAGTTCTAGTTCTAGTTCGTTCGCAGTAAAATAATCTCAACATCTGGATATCGTACTGGATATCTCGGTATCTATTCAATACCCCGGAATGAATTGAGGTTATTTATCATCGCCACAATTGAAATCTCACATCACATCACTTCAAACTCTGGTCTGGTCTGGTCTAGTCTGGTCTGGTCGCACCACCCACCTACCTACCTAGCTTTCGGCCTTACACTACTCCACATGCACGCTATTCTGTGCTAGAATACACCACGCTGCCGATACTACCCATCTACCCTACCTAGCCCCCCAAAACCAGCCGGAATTGCGAGTCGAGTTGAGTTGAGTTGAGTTCAAATAGTGAGAGAGTGAGAGAGAAAAGGGAGCAGCAGGGCAGGCCAGGGGAGCCTCCAATCCGAATCCCGACCCTCCCGAGCGGAACCAAGCCAAAACCAAACCAGACTAAACCCTTGCTATCGTGCCCCGTCCTGGCATGTCCCCGCCGGGAGGAAAAAGAAAAGAAAATAACACCAAGGAAGCCGGAACAGCCGGGATGCGGCGCCGACAACATAGTGTACTAGACGAGACGATGGCACATCGTACTGAGATACGCACCAGACCTACCTGGTACTCACCCACGTTTGCCTGCACTTACTCGCGTTAGCTGTGTGATGACATGAGTTCTCTCCCCAAAAAACGCTAAAACGACACCCCCACTCACCCAATGGCTGGGGGGTTAACTAGCACCCAGCAAACGCCACAGGGATGCATGAATTAATCTGTTTAGGGCTGGGGCTAAGGTGAGTCGGCACAGCTGAGGTGAATGATTGGACTGGATTCGATTTCAAAAAGGTTGACCGCCATTCAATCACACATACGAATAGTTATTCGTACAGCCCAAAACTCTCCCTGCTAAAATTGTTAAATATCTCCCCTGTCACTTTCCTGCAGGGGTGTCTACCTCCACGTGTAGAGGTGATCATTGATCTGCCGGGCGACAATCGAGTCTGGTGGCTACAAATTTCATCATCCAAGACACGGATAACACTAGACTGTGCCAAATAACAGGCCAAAACATCACACGTCAATGCACTGGCAATGAGGGGAGCTCAGGAAAAGGCACAGCGCTTCCCTTGAGCCTTGGCTCGGCCCCGAGCCTTACAAGAGCGTGTGCTGGGTCCCGGCGGCGTGCATGCGATCCTTCCAGCGATCCCGTCACTGCAGACTTCAGAGACTCAACCCCACCCGACCAATCCCTCTCAACACTCGGTAGGAAACCCCCTAGGGGCAAAAGTCCCTCTGTCTTGTAGACCAAAATGTGTGCACTGTGCCGTCAGCAGTACTTTCTTTCATCAACTACCGTGTCACTGACCTAAATGCCGTGTTGCTGACGAAATGTAAAACATGACCCCCCAAGTCGGGGTAACGCAACCCACCGCTGTGCTCTCGTGGCGTATGCTTGTAGCATCACATCATGTGCTGGGTAGCTGGGGTAAAACAACCTATACCATGTGAGTGATTGGACATCTGTTGTGTAATGCCTACTTGCAGCAGGCGCACCACCAAAGGACCTGTTGGTGTGCAACTGCCTGCTACCCTCCGTCTTATGCTTCAGTGGGTTAGGGGCAATTATACCCTCCCCCGCCCCGCTATCCGGCTTACCACATTTGACCTCGCTTCACCTCGCCTCACCGAAGCTGTGGTCGTCATAATCAAAATACGGAAAGCGTGAACATACTGGGAGGACTAACGCTTGTCTAGGTTCCCAAATTTCAGAAAAGGGCAAAAATAAACTCGGCCGCGGCGGCTGGACGGCCAAGAGGCCAAGTGGGCTTCTCTTATCCCAATCTGCCCATCAAAGAGTCCCGGTGGCGCTGCGATAGCCTCGCCCCGTGGTTCAATTGCCGTTGGCCTGTTTGCGTCGCCCGCCTGAATGGAAGCCCGGCCTCAAAATGCCGTCCATGCCCGTCAACTCGGCCGATATCGCTGTCGGGCATGTTGTCGACGCGAAGTGCCGATACGCCCAGCTGCTATGGTATTTTAGGAGGAGTCTGCACTTCCGCACTGTCTGTGCTTCTCCTTCTGACCGTGTTCAGTGCAGCCGAAATGTCATCATCCTTCCTGCATATGTCCCCAATTCCAGAAAAACGCGACACGTTGTCGAATCACAGGGCTGACCACGCGAGACATGCGTGCGTGACTTGCCGCCGTTGGAGTCAAAGTCCGAAAAAAAACCCACCGAGACCAGCACTAATGCAGGGTTTAGGGCGTTGAAAAGGACCTGATTGCCAGGTTACCTTGAAGTTTGCATCTCCAGAGGAAAACAAGTGTCACACTGGCGTCGGTGTGTTTTTTTTTTGCCGTGACCCGTCCCAACATCGCCAAAATGCATAGCGGCGCCACGACATCGTGTGCTGCTGTGGCGTAGCCCGGGGTGCGTTTCGGTGCCGTGAGGCCAGTGCTTTTCGGCTGGGGTCGGAGCACTGGGCAAGCTGGGCGAGCTGGGGTTGCTGGGTTGGGGTCGAACCCCCATTTTCTGTGCCTCATTCGGGCGGCCCATCCCATCCCATCCATCCCAATCCGGCATTCAACAAACCCTTGCGCGCCTTGTCATCCCATCGGAAAACAGCCGCAGTCTACTTCCTTCACAAACCTGTAGACGCATGGACGCCATCAATGGCCCGAATGTAGTGTGAACGCGGGATGGACGTGCGCCAATCCATGCGGGTGGACTTGGGGAATTTGGGTCGCCATCGGGACATTTTTGAGGTGGTTTTTTGTCAGACTGAGGCGCTGTTTCTTGCTTGCTGTTGAAGGATTTCGACCCTAGCTTCGTCATCTGGAGTGTTTGGTGGGTGAGTGAGACAAACAGAAACAACTCCTGATGACTCTGTGTGCTTCGTCACCCAGCCTGCATCCTCTGTAACGACCGAGGGCGTTTCTGCGGGCGGCCCAGTCAGCCAAAATCTGACAGCCGGTTTTTGTCACGTCGCTCACGCTCATCATTTCGACTTGACGGGAGAAACCTGGGAACAAAAATGAAAGAAAAAAAAAAAGGATCAGACGGGAACCAAGAGGAAGGCCTCTCTAGCGTGCTCGGTATTGCGCCAATGATGATCCGGTGAGGAGATGGAATGAGAAGCAGCGGACGGAGCCAGATCCACCCAATCAGTAAAACGGAAGGAGCAAATAAGGGCTGCTGGGTTTGAATGGTATCGCTCGCTCTTGCTCAGAGCCAATCGGCGAGCCAAGGTCAGCAAAATACAACATCAAAGTGTCAAAGCACACATCAACCGCAGAATTGCGCCTACTACAGCACGCGTAACCACCATCTTAAAATGCCCCGGAAAGCAATGCGGTGTGCCTTGCAGTGGTGGAGGGTTTGACTGATCAGCTAGGTCCCCTAGGTACCTGCCTGAAGATAGGGAGCTAGCGAGCTAGTGTCCTGAAGTGACCGCCTAATGTGCTCCTTCTCCCTCAGATCCTCTTCTTCCTTCCCTTTTTCGTCCCATGGTGTGAGGTGAGACTTTGATCCCTGGAACTCCTCCAAAAAATTCAGCTTGGCGTGTTTCCAACGGGCGAACTGATGACGCAGCAGCAAGCGCAGCAAGCATCCGGATCGAGAGCGCAGCACGTGTAAGTGGGTCCCAAACCATCGTGCTGCAGCTGCTCATCAGCAGTAGCAGGCCTATCGTCATCACCATCCCAGCTGTTCGTGCGTCTGTTGGTTCTGAAAGAAGGCATGGGACGGGAGTCGAGTGCAGGGGTCACAACACGCTCCACGCTCGAGACAATTGCATTGTTCTTTGACTCCTTGACATAGCCGAGGTCAAATCTCAAGCGCAATGAGCGAAAACAATGAGAGATGTCAAATAAAGAATCCCAAATCTCCACCGAGACGGTGCCCGTGCATTGCGGGAACGGCCGAGCCGCGCTCTCCGTCTCACGTCCATTCCAGATGGGTACCCGAGAGCCGATACCTTCGGTCTGGGAGGGACTGGGGCCGAGGGCAAGGGGTGGCTAGCAGATTCGAGTCCGAGGTTCTTGATTGATCATATTCGCTGCCCTGCTTCAACGTCTTTTTCTCCCACTCTTTACATTTTTGCCCTACTATCGACTGCACCTTCCTGCTCAGGAGCGGAACAAAACCGCCACTTTGCATGCAGCTTTGCCTGACCCTGTCGCAAATGCAATCATCGTCGTTCTCGGCCAGTGGCGTTTGGGTTTCCGTCCCCAGTCTTCGATCTCCACTCCAACACTATCTCACTACTTATTCGCGCGCTTCTTTCAGCACTCGCTATCCGATTGGGTGTGGCCCAGAAGGAATGGCTTAGGCCGACACAAAGCCCCTGCTTGCCCTCCAGTGTTTCTTTCCTTTCTTTTTTTTTCTCCCAGGACTGATAAAATAGATACTGGGACCTCGGGCTCGGCCAGCCCAGCCTGATTTGCAATCGTCTGGCCAGGCTTGCAGGTTCGCGTTACACGAGGGCGCTTGTGGGCGGAAACGTTGACGCCTCCTCTCCTAGGCGAACTGCAGGGCAGGGTTTATCGCAGGAGCTCTAGGTCACATGTTGTAACCTGCAGTCCGACTTCCACACCTCATCTTTAGTGTACTTCTGGGTCGTGTCTGGGTACGTAGGCGGGCAAACGAGCCACTGTGAAAAAGCCCTTTTCCTTTTAGTTGTCCCGTTTCCTTTCCCCCTGCATAATCGCATCGTTGTTGGTTTCTATCTTCATTTTCTCCTCTTCTCTTTTTAGACCTCAGGCGTCTCCACACGCAAGCAAGAGCACGTCCCATCCTCCCCCTCCCGCCATTCCTCTCCCGCCCGCGCTTCTGGCCCTGTGCTGGTCGAGATTCGACCCAGTTTACCGGCAGCTGACAGATGGCGTTTTTGACCTGTCATTTTCTCCGTCTTAGAAGGGGGGAGGGGTGAACCGTAGGCTGCGGGAACTGATTCCCAGACGGTTTAGACCCAATGCCGATGGGACGGAACTCTGGTACGAGTGCTGGGCGAAAACAGATGGCTTCCCTGCATTGGGGAAACCCCCCAGATCTATCGGCGGTTGGAGTGGGGAGGATAAGATCTATACAAAATCAGGAAGGCGCGCCCTCGAAGATAGGGGAGCACGGGCTGGCTCACAACTGCCGAGTCTTGGTATGTCAAGACAATTGGCAACCTCAACTGCATCAACACACGACGACGTAACGTGTGCAGGCTGCTCGGTCTCAGATCAGCTAGGGTGGGCGCAGCTGTTCGTTATGTACTACGCTGCGGGACGAGAAGGAAGGCGTAAGTAGACTCCTTCCTCGTCCCCAATCCTCCCCCCCCTATCTGCCCTTCCATTGCACCTTCCCGCAGTGCATCCCACCGAACCAGCACCGTGGTTCCTGCCCTCGATCGCTGCACTAGGGGCATGCGTGCCCCTCACCCAACGCACCAAAATTCTGTCTGCCATTTTTGCCGTTCGCAGAAGCTCGTTTGCCAATGCCCGGTTCGCGTCGACCCGACCCGAGATCGGGACCTGGCCCGATGCAAGGGAGCCGCGCCGACGGAGTTCACGATACCGCGTCATGACTACTTTGTTCATACTGACTGTATAAGATGCAGTCGGACTGTACTTTGCACGTCTTTTCTAGAGTGAATCAGTTCGGGGCAGGCAGCCGAACAATGCATATTCACTTGGATGAAACTATCGCATCATGGTGTGCTTGTTCACAGCTCACTCAACCACAAAGAGAACATTCACTCAACGTCGAGAGCACCTCACTATTCACTCAACTGCGAAGACACTCGTTCGACGATCCAGATAATCTTTATATAAAATCAGTAACGGATGCACCCTTTACCTCTTTCGGTATTTTGTGTTACTAGACACCTCGCTGCATCTCGCACACACACACAACTACTCTCGAGCCTTTTGTATCACAACTCCCCGACATCAACCCCATCCTACTCGACCTCCAACCGCTCCTACGAAGCTGAAATCCTCTTGTCCCCCACCATGAGGCTGACGATCCCACACACCAGCAGCCACATTGGCAATCTTGGTGTGATGCACGAGACAAAAGTGGTGGGCTTGGATGCCGGTGAGCACACCACCTCAGACGGCGAAACAGTGGGGGTGCCTCACTCGGCGCTCGCCGAAATCCACCGGCAAATGGTCATCATTGTTCCTTGCAAGGATGAGCCACCGGAGACCATCGAGGGTGTGCTGTGCGGCATTCCTGCCGCCTGTCTCATCCTCCTCGTTTCCAACAGCGACCGCGATGGCGGGTGTGACGGCTTCCAGGCTGAAGTCGACATGCTGGATCGCTTCTGCCGGTACAGCCATCGCCGCGCCATGGCTGTTCACCAAAAGGATCTCGCAGCCTCTGCAGCCATCAGAAATGCCGGCATGCCTGAACTAATCGGCAATGACGGCACCGTCCGGAACGGCAAGGGCGAGGGCATGATCCTCGGTCTAGCTGTTGTTGCTGCCCTCCTTCCAGAGATGCGGTACGTTGGCTTCGTCGACGCCGACTGCAAGATCCCGGGGTCTCCACACGAGTACTGCCGGGCCTACGCCGCTGGCTTTGCTTCCTCGCCACATTCTGACGACGACCATATCATGGTCCGCCTTCGTTGGGCCGCCAAGCCCAAGGTCCGCAACGGTCGAGTCGACTTTACAGTTACCGAGGGTCGGAGTTCACGCGTTGTCAACGCCTGGATGAACCGTGTGTTGGGCCTGCTCTGGGAAAGGACAGAGACAAATGGACTGCCCACTACCATTGATTGTGAGAGGATTATCTCGACAGCCAACGCCGGCGAGCACGCATTGACCATGAGTCTGGCACTCAAGATGCGTATGGCTGGCGGCTATGCCATTGAGCCATTCCATTTTGTGGACCTCGTTGAGCGACAGCTTCGTTCTCCTTCTCTGACGCCATCCACGTCGGTCTCCTCCAACCAGAGCGTCCTAACCGAGAGTAGCATCAACACGCTCGACATGACGCCAATTCGGATCCTGCAGATCCGCACCATCAACCCACACATGCACACGGAAACAGACGACGACCACATTCATAACATGTGGAAGGCCGGACTTGGTACCATGTACCATCACTTGCTTCCTCTTTGCGCTGTGGATGACCATCTCTCTGAATCGGTCTCCGATCTGCGCCGCGAAATGCTCGATTTCGTGAAGGAGCAGGACCGACTCGTCGAGGGACGGAAGCCCCAGGTGCTTGGTGCTAGTGCGGCCCAGCCGATCCAGGGACCGTTCAGCCATGAAATTGTTCCGCGGCCGCGTGTGTACCCACCGTTGGAGACTCTCGATCTTGCTATGCTCCAGCAAGTTCTCAACCGGTCGGGTTGGTGCGAGTCTCTGCGTCGCATTGGAGAGGGATGGAGACATGTGTCAAAGCCGTGACTCTATGGTCACGCGGCAAACAATCCGAGCAGCAGCTTGGTTAAGACGAGGCGGTAATTCAGTAATGATCGCCCAATAATACGATTCTTTTGTTCATGTTCTCGGTGCTCCTCGTTTTCATTTTGGGAGGGGCTTTCTCTTGGGCACTGGGTGGCATGCTGGTTTCGACTTTTGGGGTTTTGGCGCACCTACCTAGATGGAGAAGATTCGGGTCGCGAGACTTTTGAGAGGCGGCAAGTGGTCAGGCAGGGGATAATCCATGAATACAATGAATAAGATGCAGAAATTGTCAGTGTCAAGAAAATCCGTGAGGTGTCCTTTGTATGCAAATAAATGTTACTTGTTCCTTTGTACCCGACAAAGGAATCAGTATTCGTGAAAGTCCTAGATGATGGTCTGGTCTGAGTAAGTGGTTGCCAGGTGATTGATTGATTGGAGCCAAGCCGGCCACTGCCGTGTAAGAAAAGGCAAGCCGAATTTGGAAAGGAAAGGCTCGGGTAGCCCAAAAATTGCAGTGATGTCCAATTTCCAATTACAGCATATTTTACACCACACCGGACGGCCCCCCTCCATCAATACCTAGGTACCCATCAATGCCCATGACATTGTAGCACGACATGCATGTGTACCTAGGGACCTATCTGCGTGTTTCTCGTGTGTGTGTGTGTGTCAAAAAAGGTGGATGGGTACCTAGGTTTTTTCGTTATTTTCTGCTACTTTGGTACCTACCTGCCTAGGTGATGAGACTGGACTGACTGCTTGCTTGCTTGTTTGTTTGTTTGTTCATCAGGATTTCCTTTTACTTGACAGGCACCCACCCTATCAGAGGTAATTAGACAGACAGACGTGCGGGGGGGGAACCTCCTCTCTTTTTTTTTACGAACCCAAGATTAACGTTATTCCGACCTCGAATAACAACAAGACCAACGACAATTAAACAGCCTTTATTTTTGACCTGCCTTTTTTTCCCGCCCATCCACCCAGCCAGGCTTTGATGTTATCTTGTATGTATCCCATTTGATCTTGAGCGTAGGTGCCCAGGTCATGTACCGTGTAACATGTACTCATTCCCGTCCCCATCATCCCCATTACCTAAAGTATACTGCCTCAGCTCATTCATTGGAACGTATGGAGGAGTCTGTTCTAAGCCATAACAGCAACCAGACCAGCAACCAAGGCCAACCAGCTTCCCTTTTTAACGCCAAGTCCTGCCGCGGCACCCTCTGCCGGTTTTGCCGAAGTGGAAGCTGAAGCCGATGTAGATCCCGTTGTGGAAGCTGAGCCAGACGCAGTGGCAGTTCCCGAAACCGTCTCGGTAACCAAGGTGCTTGCGGCGGCGGCGGCCGTGCCGCTGGCTGTAGGAAGCGTCGCCGGGGTAGCGGTAGTCTTTATCCCCGTGACGACCGTCTTTCTCGCCTCATCAACATCGGCGCTGTCCTCTACCACGACAAACTGTCCACTCTGGGCTAGGATCCCCGTGTTCTGCTTGGTCACACTCTGGAGGTTGAACTGGTAGCCTTCATCCGTGGGGATTTTGGAAAGCGCCGAGGCGGGAATGAAATAGCTTCCCTTGGACAGGTCGACTTCCCCGAGATCCATGCTGAAGGGGCTATGTCCTCCGGCCATGTTGACGAGGAAGAGATGGGCCGAGGGCGGGTCCGAAGCGACGGTGGTCCATTGCACCGTGTAACCCGAGGCGAAATCGACGGGTTGGGGCTTGCTGGTGGGGGAAGAGGCTTTGGCGGGAGACGTGATTTCAATGGCCTGCGCGAGGGCGGCGAGGAGAGCCGTGAGAGTGAAGGTGGTGGTACGCATTTTGGGCGATATTTTTCCGTAAAACGAGTGTGTGTATGTGTTTAGAAAGTAAAAGGAGTGTGTGTGTGTGTGTGAAAAGATGTATCGAGGAAAGATTTAAACGAGTGAGATTCGAATCTGTTGATAAAAGATCCAGAAAGGGAAAGGATAAAAAAGGAGGAAAGACTTTTCCTACGCACGAGAGACCGGGAGAGGAAAAAAATCACGAGATCTTTTTAGGGAGGGGCAGATGGATGACATGGAGGATCTCCATCTTATCGTCTCCACATGTTTTTTTTCTTCTTCTTCTTTAGGGATGTTCCTGGTAGATACATCTCCACCGAGGGGCGTCAGTGTTCAAACACGAGCGTCCGTCTCAGAGGCTCAGCTCAGCTGGAAAAGTCTCGTCCAGTAAAAAGCTCCACCACAGGTGGCGAATTTTTTTTGTCATGTTGCCCTTTTTTGTTCTCTTTGTGATGGCCAGCTCATCAATTCGACAGGCTGTTTCTCGGCCGTAATAACATCGCCCTCCCACATCATCCGATCTTCTTCGACGACATACAATATACAACAACGACAGTGTCTCCATCCCACCGCCCGACTGCAATCTAAACGCCACCGATGGCATCCCCAAACCCACCCGATAGATCCGGAAGCCCGAAGCATGCAAGTAACGAGTCAGATTTGTCAGGTCCCGACCCGTCAACTTCATGCTGATGCAAGCTAGTTTCGACTTGCAGGTGTCATCCCAGCCTCATGTGTCTAAGCATCGGTAGATCCCCTCGATCCCGTGGAGCCCAGTGGGTCTCGGCGCCGACGGGTTTCCGGAAATAGGCGATGTCGTCTCTCCGCCTTGATAGCTGGTTGATAGGGGGCGAGGGGTTCACGCCATTTATTTGCCCGGACTTAACCGCGGTGGGGGGAAAACTGCCATCAACTGGGCGTTGACATGAACCATAGCAAACGTTACCGGATGGGTGGTAGAGAGTAGGTACCTAACAGACCAGCTCTTTATAGGACGTTATTGGTTGATAAATCATATCAAGAAATATTGATACATCCGTCACCTCTTCACTTTAAACCATGCAATCACCTCTATCCAAGACTTGATGATAGTAGAAACCCTTGCCCCCCCCCGGGGGGGGGGGACGATTGGCTTACCTGTCTTTTGGGCTCAATGCTTCCTTCGGGCCACGACCATGGATCAAATCCCAGCCTATGAATAGACTGGAGGGATCAGTGAAGTTTGCTTGCTTGGTTGCTCGTTTGTTTGTTTGCATGTCCCACTGAAATGAAACTGAAAAGCAGCTCCTCGATAACTAACTCTTGAGAAACGCAAAAGAAACTGCTTCTATTGTCCTACGTTACTATCCCATATAGTTAATCCGCGATTCTAGAGCAAAAAATAAGTATCAATGTTTTCCAGCACTACCAACTTAATTTCGGTACCGGGGGGGAGGGCGGTCACATCTCTTAATCATCAAATGTAGACGAGTTGTCCCATGGGTACCTACCTACCTAGGCAAGGGGCCACTTTCTGGTTCAAAAGTTATAGCAGGTAAGAAGACAATCCGTGTTGTTGATCTCAAAAAGCAGATTGATGTGTCTCGTGCCTGATTGAGGTCGACGTTTGCGTAACCTAACCTCTCTCCCAACACCCGACTTTTTCGCCTCAACTCTCTTTCCCCCTTTTTGTGGCTGGGTGGCTGGGTGGGGGGTAAAGTTCGTGGGACTGTACCTAGGTAAGTCAATCGAATCTGAAAGCTGACATATCCCTTGTCGAATCCCATCATGTCTTCTTGAAGGGGTTTCCCTCAAAAAAAACTCCGGTCACATGAACGGCTGGGCTTGCTACTGGTTGACGAAAAACATGCACATGTGCCCGTCCATCAGGCAAATAAATCCCCAGTGCCATCTTTTTCCGCGAAGCTGAGATGGCAAACGCGCAGTATCACAATTTGACTCCTGCTCCCCTCCCCACCCTCCGGCTCTCCCGGCTCTCCCGGCCAGCCCGAAAGATATACCTAAGCCCACACAGTGAAACATATTCCACGTCATCTCACTTGGCCTCGTCTCGTACTGTTTCGTTTCATGCCGTACCGTACCTTCCGCCGTACCGTACCTTCCGCCGTGCCTACTAAGCTGACTGTGCTTCTAGTAGGATTGGAATTCGTCTAAATCCACACCACACCAGACTAGACATGTTCTTTTTCCCTTCCCTCCCCCCGCCTCGCCGCTGGCTGGATATCAATCTTGCCGAACACATCATATTTTGATCTTCTTTTTTCACCGTGGTACATCTCCTATTCTAGACCCAGATGAGGAGATCGACAAAGCAAAGATACATTTGGAGTTCATCATGATCTGAAGGGACCTCTTGTCCGAACCAATCCAGGCTCCGAGGTGTCTGCTGGATCCATAGACTCGGTAAAATAACAATTATACTAACAACAGGCTGCTGATGGCTGTAGGAGTGGCAGGACTGCGAATTTGACCGAGGCTAGACATTGATTGCTTGAGGAGGATGAAGTGCGTTTCTCGGTCGGGATCAACTCGGCAAAGCAAGGCCCTTTCAAGCATTCCAAACATGTGATACGCGCTCGGTGCTTCTGGAGGGCAATGACGACAATATGACTCGGGCAAGATCCAACATCAACGCAGGAACGAGTAAACAATACCACACTTGATACCGAGGGAACGACATCGTGCACCAAGACGAACGTCCCCTCAACAACAGCAAAAATGCCCATATTCATCAACAGAAGCTTCAGATTACTACTGTGTTTGGTATCTCATTGACATGCCACCCGTGTTGCTCGGCAGTCCCCGCCACCCCCGCCCTGTAAACTCAAAGCGCCTTGCTTGCAAACGTAATTTCAACGCATGACAAAGTAAATCAGAACCCCTCCCGCCGACTCGCCAGGTTTTGGTACTGTACAGGTAGAAACATGCAAAAACCACATTCCAATCAAGAAAAAGCCAAGAGAGAGAAAGGCTGATGCTCGCACACACGGCAACTCCGCACTAGAGAATCGCCGACGTCTGGAACTCCAACGACATTCGATCTTCGGGCAGCTGGCGTTCATGTTCGCGGCCGTCGTCGTGCTGACATATCGCCGGGAGCTGGTGGTGATGGCTCAGCGACGAGCCGAGCAGATGTAATCCCTTGCACTGGTTTGCCACGCCCTGCTTGACAAGGTTGCCGATGTAACGCTCACTTCCATCAAAAACATCATAAGGAAATATCATTGATCGTTCGCTGACAAACTTGCTCTGATCAAAGGCACCCTTCTCGAGCAAGATGACGGCGCACCGCAGGTAGCGGGCTTCCATGTGGATATCCGAACGCACATCCGTCCGCTGGATGGCGTACTTGACAAGCTGCAGCGGCGTGTTGCCACAGTTGTTGAACACATTGATCGGTGCCTTGTGCTCGCAGAGAAACCGAACTGCCGGCACAAGACCAAACTCGGCGGCATAATGCAGCGCCGTGTTTCCTTCGGTATCACGAGCGTTGAGGTCGGCGTCTCGTGACTGGGTGGGACCCTTGGTTGCGACGACAAGGAGCTGCTCTATCCTGCTCTCCATGTCCTTGTCCGAGGAGTCCCTTCCAGAGCCAATCTTGTGGAGCAGGTCCATCAACGGCGTCCGCTTCACGTTCTGGGCGCTGCTGTCCTGGTCCGCATCTTTACCATGCCTAGAGGCATCGTCTGGTCGGTCGTAATGATGACTCTCGCAGTGAGGACATCCGTGCATCCACGAGACACGTCCCGAGTCGGGAGTGGATGCGTCGCGGGTGGATGAGGCCTTTGAGGATGAGCCTGGTTCAGTGAATTCAGGGAGATAACGGCGGATGAATTCGGTCTCATCTCCAAAGATGCGGTGCAGCTTCAGCGATTGATGTTCCAGGTTCTTGCAGACCCGGTGATACAATCGCTCGCCGTCGGCAGCCTTGTTCGCGACGAGGAACCTGGCTGTTCCATAACCAACCTCCCGGAAAACGCAGTGCAGAGCCTCGATGGGGAATTGCTTTTTGGCCACCAGACGGTGAAGGAAAACCTGCTTGTCGGCATCACGCTGGCAAAAGTCAAATCCTCTGGCGCGCAAACACCGGACGAGGTTGAGAAAAGAAGCGGGTCTCAGCCGGGGGTGGGACGGGGGATCGTAAACGTGGAGGAAGGTCTCGCCCCGCTGGTTCACCAGCTGGACGTCATATGTGTGGCGGAGGATCAGCAAAAGCAGGGAGACACGAGCACCCCACCGCGCCGCGACGTGGAGAAGCGTGTTACCAAACTTGTCGACCGCATTGACTTCGGCTTCCGTGACCCAGAAATCACGAAACGCCTGGCCCTCAGATCGCTGAGCGTTGATCGCTCGTGATAATCGTTCATGCACACAAGCCGGGGCATCCGAGCCGACAGACGCGGAACAGCACATCCTGACAACAGCAGCATTCAATTCTTCATCCGGCGGGTTGTATGTCGAGTATTTTCGGAAAATGGTCTGGGGCATCTTGACCCCTTTCTTCGGTTTCTCCTCGAGCAGGGCCAAGAAGTCCTCGCGGCTGAGCTTACTGAGCGCCATATTCGCCCCGCACTCGTTCAGATTGAGGCCCTTGGATGATGCCGACGACGAGGACCGCGCCAGGCTTGAAATGCCCGACGAGATGCTCGAGAGAACCGACGCCCATGATCTGCGCTTGAATGCCGACTTGATAGACGGCGAATTTGAGCCCGATGATTTGATTGACCTCGCCGGGGATGGTGGGGACGGCGGGGACTTGTCATCGGGAGAGCTCGCGGGTGAGGCGGTGGACCCGGCGCTGGCCGCTGGCGGGGTGTTGGATTCGGATGAATCTGTGTGGTTGATAGCGGCGGCGGGAATCCGGATTTGATCAGCCGGACGAGCTGTCGGCCAGAGTGGATTCATGTTGCTGTCAAACGCAAAAGCCGGCGAGGCTGGTTCCTGTTGGCGTTTGGCATGTTGCCGAATTCGCCGATACCGCATACGTCGTTCCGTCTGGATTGACCGGAGAAAGCGCACCCGGACCAACATGGCCGATAAATCACGCGGTCTCCAGTCATCGATGCGACGGTCGGGGAGGAGGTTTCGCAGATGCTTGTGCGTGTTACGCTGCCTATTCTCGCAGGGCAGCTGTCAGCATGGTACCGGCAGGTGTGTGTGTGTGTGCGTGTCACCAGCAAAGAGAGACATACCTAGGATCGAAAGCTCCATCTCTGAGTCGCTCAAGAATGTGCTTGAGCGGCAGGCGCTCACTCTGCGTACAGACATAAAGCCGCAACAGCTTGCGCTGTTTCGCTCGAGGCCATGGCTTCTCGCGCCGCCCGCGGCGAGGATTCCTACCTGCGAAGGGGGGCGAGGGACTGCTGACGACTCCTTCCATCAATCACGAATTACACGGCGCTGGTGTGTGGGATAAAAAAAAGAGGGGAGGGGGGGCTCCGTAGATGCTGGCGAGACATCAGGCGAGAAGGAATCTAGGACGCCATCAATAAGCCGGTGGCTGCGATGGTCGGCTTCAATTGCGGCGGGGGTCTGTTCGAAGGGTGAAGAGAGAAATCTGGGGAGGAGCGATTGCAAGAGCAATTGGGATTGCGGATGCGGCTGCAGAGCCATGTGCCAGCTGCGGGTGATGATGACTGGCGATTGAGGGGGGAAGGGGGGTGGGCGCGCGTTCGGGAGAGGCCGAGTTTTTAAGAAGGAACGGGGGAATTCTTGCAGGTTTCGCTGCTGCCCCAGCTGCGTTTGCTCTGACGAGCTGCGGGAGGAGGGTGTCAACGCCAGTGGGGGAAACACGAAGCGGCCACAGTGAACCGCGACTACAGAGGACGGCAGGCAGGCAGGGAAGAGGCAGAGAGGGGGTGGTTCACGGTGAACTCGCCTTCCTCCATTCGTTCTAGAATGCGGCACCGCCCAATGGCAAAACCCTTCTCTTGCCCCGGGAGGTGTGACCCGGATCCTTGGACGTAATTTCCACCTTACCAAACGCGACCTGGTGTTGCTCCAAGTCCCACAGCCCTTTGGCGAGAGTGCGTCTGCGCCAACTTATCACCGTCCGAGCGCAAAGCACTTGGGAACGCTGCAACCCGCGCAGCAATCCTCACAAAAACGCTAATAAAGAAAGCGACTGGGCTGGTTCCGCTGGTTCGACGCCGATGAGCTGGTTGCTGGAATGTCCCGGGGGGCAACATCGCTGCTTCAGCGACGCCGCCCCCGCTGGCTAACGTGGTTCCGGGGTGCTTGGTGTTTCTTGTGTGGCACTTTCGCGAATGAGAGAGAGCCTGCTCTCGCTTCCTCACTCACCGACAGCCGAGGGGCCAGGGGCACGGTGAGCCCGTGAGATTGGGCAGCGAACAGACACTGACTCGTCCCCTTCGCCCCCTCTCTCTCCTTCTGACGGCCCCCCTCTCCCCCCCCCCTCACTGTCTAGTTCCGTCTCGAGGCATGATGGATGGAACCCCATCATCTCTCTCTTGTCTGGTGGGAAAAGAGCACGAACCATTCTAGAGAAAAGCGGGGAGCGAGATTGAACGACACGGGAACTTTGTTGGTGGATTGTCAGTGGCTGCCAGCTGCCAGCGCTTTCCGTCCTGCCCGCCTCGTTACGTTTCTGCACTTGCTTCTTGCAGTTGTAGCGGCATAGTCTGCCCGCAGAAGATTGGTTCCCAGACACCCACCACGCCAGAGTAATTGTGGGGCTGTCACTTTCTGATTGGCCCGTCACACAGACCTCCCTCTCCGCGTTCGCACCCTGACAGGAAGCCCCACAGTCACGCGTTAACTTACCTTTCCTCCTTGCCTCCCCTTCGGCTCGCTGAACAAAAGGACGAGTCTCGACAGTTACCCCACTTCCCGCCGCACTTGGCATGAGACGCGACGGAGGAGACTCAGCCAGCACCCGACACTGAGAACGGCAATTCATTCGCCAGACAAGCGAAAGATGCTGCGTTTTGAGCACGCTATTTCAAGGGTTCAATGCGGGTTCGAGGTCTGATGATCCCTCCCGAATACATACAGAGAAGTGAAACAAAAAAGACCCTTTTCACGCTCCACGAAGCTGCGGGTATCCAAAATCATTATGTGCCAATCTGCGCTCTTCTATGTTACACAACATGAAATAGCTTGCCCCCCCTCACACCCATCCATCCGATTCCAAACAGTGGAGTGGAGACACCGGCAGCGGAGTCGGCTAACCTCAAGCGGTTGTCGTCACCCTCTCCGCCCGGGATCCGAACTATCGACTCTAACCATTAAAACCAAGAATCGCCGGGCTGGCTCGGCGACCAGGACTCTTGGTCCAAGGGGCTTTCCGTCCATGATACATATTAGCTCCGCCCTCCGTATCTCTTTTTTTTCTGGTCATGTTTGACTATTTCTGTATCTTTGCTTCTCAGTGTCGAACCTGACTACTGTCCAGCTCGGGCATGTTGGTTGGGTATTGCCCTGGCTGAGGTGGCTGCGGCGCAGGGGCGGGAGCCACCGAGCTATCCAGCTCAGCTGTGTAAGGATCCCGAAATTGGCTGTGCTGAATTTCAGGTCCCCCGTACGGCGCCTGGAACTGTGGCGGTGGTGACTTGGCCGAGAATTGGGAAGCTGCGTACTGTTGTGGCGACTGGTATTGGTTTGGGGAATAGCTGCCATTCGCCGACTGAGGATATCCGGGGACGGTCGGAGGGCTTGGTGTGCTCATCATTGCTGGGTCCTGGTGTACGTTTGCAAAAGGGGTGACATTCGAACCCACTGGGGAACCGCCGCCGTAGTGATAGCTGGGGTGATAAGATCCGCGGTCTGTCATCGGAGGGCCTGGCGGCGGCATCATGGACGGCGTGCCTTCGGGCGCGTTCTTGTTCTTGGCCTTTCTCATTCCGAGCCAGAAGGCCAGGAAGCCGAGGCCAGCCAGGGCCACAACAGGGCCAATAACCGCGCCTGCGATCCATGCCTGCGAAGTGCTTGCCGTTGCTGCTGGTGTATCGGTCGCCGCTGCTTCGGACCTTGATCCTGTTCCTGTCGCTGACGGCCCTGCATTCGGCACCGAGGGACCCGTTGTTGGTGTTGACGTAGCAGACGTCTTGGATGTTGCGGTCACAATCTCCCGGTAAATAGTAAAAGCCTTCCAGTTCGTTGCGCACCCACGCACAAGCCAACTCTCACTTGCTGATGGATAACTTGCGTAGACTGTCATGGTGTAGCAGTTCGGGAACTGGGTGTCGCTGCATTGCAGGTTAGCAATGGCCATCAAAAACGATCCTACCAGACTACTAACCATGTGTATGTGCCGCCAAATATCCTGCTTGCCGTGCCCCCCTCGCAGGCTGTCGCAAAGTTGCATCGTTCACCAGGGATACAGCACGCTCCGTACGTGCTGGACGTGAAGAAGGTTGCGGAGCTTGAGCATGTGATGGTATCGACTAAAACTTGGTATAAGTAACTGGCAGAAAAATCTCGATATTGTAACACCCACCAGCACCGTTGGGGTAAAGTTGGAAGCCGCGGAAGTTTGCTGGTGTGCTGGTCAATTTTTGGGCTGACACCAGCGTCGCCAGCCACGACAGAGCCAGAAGGCCCTGGTCCAACCGGTACATCTTCACGTTTTGCCGTCGGAATAAGGTCGTGATCGACAGGTTCGTGGCGGCTGCAGCGAAGATTGCTGATGACAGAAACCAGACGGGCGGGACGTTAACGGGGCATCAGCCAAAGGGAGAGAGAAGGGGAAGAAGGGGAACAGAGACATCGCGGGGAGGTCAACATCTTCATTTTATTGCGGCCGCGGTCACACGGGGGTCGGCACAACGACAAGCCCAGGCCCTGTGCTATCTCTGTCCCATTTTAGCAAGGGGATCAGCAGTTCGGTTTTTTGCACCACTGAACGGAAGGCTCCTTCGCCAATCAGCCATCTGGTCGGCGGAAGCCCGCATGCACAGGCTGCGATTCCAGGGGGAAAACTGGCCGCGCCGCACTGTCCATGTCCGACTGGACTTTTTGACGTGTTATCCGCGAAGAATGAATGCGGCCCAGGCCCAAATCTCGCGCTGAGGTTCGGATGGCGGTCGAGCTGATCAACAAGCTCGTCTTGGCGTAATCCTCTGCCTTGGCATCCCGGAGCCTTGTCGAAACAACGCCAACAGTGGTCAGCTCTGGCAGAGACCGTCTGGTGTCTGTTCAGCCGTGTCTTCATTAGCCTTAGGTCATCCAGTAACGGGACGGTCGAGGGAAAGCCACGAAAGACGGCATATGGAGAAGAACGCGATATCGAAGTTTCCTGAGCCTGTTGGATGGCTGCAAAAGGACTGGATGTTTGCCCACGGCATGTAACCCAGATTTTTCTCTGGCGGGTGAAAAAAGCACCGCCTCCTCGTCCGTAAAATTGGGGCCCCCAAATTGGACCTGCAAGGCCCAATGCACTACAACCTTAGACCGACATCCTTCCCAGCGCTTGTTTACTAAAAATCCTGGAAAGACCAGCAGAAACAGAGGCAAAGAACACCAGGCAGACGCAAAGAACGCGGATGAAAGGGGCATCCGTCTCCACCACGGCCTGAAATCTCACGATTCTGAACCGTGGAATGTAGTTCCGCGTCAAAATGAGATGACGGCAACATCGGGCTGGCTTGCATTGTTACAACGACCAAGAACACGCCGTCGCCCGTTTGATTTTTTTTTTTTTTTTTTTTGATGCGAGGGGGAAAATGCGGGATTTGCAAAGTTTGACCCGGAACTGTGGACTCGAAATTTTTGATGCAGCTGCTTTCAACGTTAGCCGCCGCGCAGCGACCCCCCGACTGTCCATCAAGCCAAGTCGGTCGCCCGCCTGTGTGTCCCCAATTGACACAACAAGCTTTCAGGAAATCTTGGAATGCGCTTTCGATTGGTGCCAACGTTTTATATTTTCCCACAAATGCCACATGGGAATCCTCAATCCATCGTCTCGTCCTTTTGTCTCGCGCTTGCGCGGTAAAAGGATCGCTAGAAGCGCCGATGAAGAAGATCCTTCCTCCCTTGAAGCCCGGGCTAGTCAGTCAATTCGCGACACGCGCGGAGCGCATCATTGATGGTCTGATGGTCGCCAGACTGGGCCGAGTTGATGCTTTCAAACTTCGCGAGAAAGAGTAGGTACGTACTAGGCAGTACGAAGTACATTAGACAGCTCCAAATCGTGCCTCGCAATGAAGGCACGTTCTTGGCTTAGCTATTTTCCCCTCCCCCCCGGTCATCCTGATAACTATTGAAATCCGAAAGTCCTCGGAGCTCGGGGGTCACATCTCAGCCGCTCTTGGTCTGGGCTCTACACTAGTGAAGTTGGTGATTCAAAGCCACAGGAAGCTACCGCTAGTTTTGCCCAGAAACGGGTTTGGCCGACCCCCAGCCATCAGTACCAGCCTCATCCAGTTCCACACACCACACCGTTGTCACTGATCACCGTCCGTCTGTCCATCCGGGTATCAACCCGCCGGCCCGGCCTTCCAGAATGCCGTTCACACAACGACAATCCCTTCTAGCGTACGGGCGGATCCCCCTCTCCCCCCGCGAATGAAAGACACTGAGTGGACTTTCCCATTGAAAGACAAGCAAGGACAAGGAACAAAAGCCGTCGATTTGATCGGGAGCTAAAAATGGAAATTGTCGATCATCGATCAAAGAAACATCCATTCCCGCTCTTTTAGAAAATGAATGCCTTTGTCACGACGACCCAACCCGTGGCTTTTCCATTGATGACGATTCTGTTATAAAAGTAAACACTCCCTCGACGTGCTCTGGCCGCGTCTTGAGAGAGAGAGAGAGAAAAAATATATCAAAGCCATTCATTCATTCGTTCCATTTATTCATCTATCTATTCTTTGATACATTCTGGCATAAACTCTTGCCAGCTGGAAACCTTTACGATACCCGCAACGAGGAAAAAGGAAAAAAGAGACACTACAAGTTTGACCATCTCAGCTACCTTAGCTAGTTGACCTAGCTATTAGTCAAGTCATTGCTTGTACGAAAACAACAACAAACAGAGAGACAGACAGACAGCAACTATGTTGTTCAAAAACGCCGGCGTGGCTGCAACAGCATTGCTATCTGCCTTTGCTCACGCACGTGTTGAAAAGGACAGTCAGGAGCGGTCTTTGTGTAAGCCTGGTCTCGCCAACTCCGTCAACCTTCCGTTCGAGCCGGCCGAGTACACCTTTCCCGAGTATTTCCGCTTTCTAGTGAAAGCTGCTACTACCGAGATTCCGGGCCAAAGAGTGACCCCGTATTCCATCCTCGGCGTTAACAATGATGATGACGTTAGTGTGTTGGGCAATGCCTGTTCCTATGCTTTGTACGACGCCGCCCATGCTACGTACCCCAATCTCCGCCCAGCCGCCGCTGATCTGAAGCGAGAATCGGAACGTCTTGTCGTCGAGGGCGCATGTCAAATCGTCCTTGACGAGATCCCCCGCTGCATGTACCATATGGAAACAGGAATTCCAGACTGGTACGGCCATCCCGTCCAGTGCCTCGGTGAGTCTGCCCTCGATCGTCTCCTGGACTGGCGAGCCCTACTCGCGGGTCCAGAACTGGAAAGGCATTTTACGCCCATGCCACGGCCCGCCTGCCCAGGAGACTCTAGGGAACCTGAAACCCCCGCCCAACCTGTGGGACGCAGCCAACCTGAAGACTCCGCCCAGCCTGAGGGGCCCAAGGAGCCTAAAGACTTCACGAAACCCGGAAACTCCAACCAACCTGAGGGGCCCAAGGAACCTAAGCGACCCACAGAACCTGAGGGACCCAAGGAACCTCAGCAACCCATCCAACCTGAGGAACCCAGCCAACCTGAAGACTCCGCCCAACCTAAGGAACCAAAAGATCCCGAGCGACCCAGCCAACCTCGAGACTCCGCCCAACCTAAGGGACCTAAAGAGCCTAAAGACTCCACGAAACCCGGAAACTCTAACCAACCTGAGGGGCCCAAGGAACCTCAGCAACCCATCCAACCTGAGGAACCCAGCCAACCTGAAGACTCCGCCCAACCTGAGGGACCCAAAGAACCTGAGGGACCTAAGGAATCTGAGCGAAGCCAACCCGAGGAACCCAAGGAACCCCAGGAACCCCAGGGATCACAGCCAGACACAACCGGGCCATCTGTGATCTCCGTGGCAGGTGCATGGTCCTGGGACACCGCCACGATCCTCGATGGCGTCTCTGAGCCTAGTCCCAGTCCCGTGGTGGATATGGCAGAAGAGCATCCAACCCACACGACCATTGGCATGGAGGACGACCACCCTCGGGTTCGGTATGACCCGCTGCGAGGACATTTCCAACCCGGAGTGATTGCCCCTCCTGCCCCTCCTCCACCTCGACCTCAACATTCTTCTCCTGAGCATTTCCCCACCAAGAGCTCCTCCGATACTGTCGAACAAAAGGTTAAGCAACTCTCGCAGGATGCCGTGCATGTCCCCAAGGCTCAGTCTGTCGAGTATCCGGTTCAAGTTTCCCAGGAGGATGCTTTCACTGCTTCTCCTGCCACCGCCACTGATAGCGACAAGGTTGCGAAGAAGGCCGATATCTCTTTCGCCCGTAAGTCGGAGCCCATTGATCTAGAGCCTGAGGTTGAGCCCACTTCTCAGGGGGTAAAGATCACGGGGCCACAGGACACTGTCGTCAAGGTTCATCCTGTGCCCGCCGCTGAGGAAATGATCAACACTACCCAGGACGATGCTCCCCCTGCTCCTATCACCGTTGCCGATAGCGACACGGTTGTGGAGAAGGCTGATATCCCTTTCGCCCATAAGGCCGAGCCCATTGACCTAGAGCCTGAGGTGGAGCTTACCACTTCTCAGGAAGCCGAGGTTGAGTCATCGCGAGATACTGCCCCCATGGATCACTACGTCGGGCCTACCCAGGGCGTTTCTTCCGCTGCTGTTGCGCCCGTGGAGGCTACTGATGCTGGTGAGGTTACAGAGGCCGACGTTCCTCAGCCCGCCCCTGTGGTCGAGTCTACTTCTCTAGAGTTAAAGTCTGAGGTTGAACCTAGTTCTCCAAAGGCCAACTTCAAGCCCGAACCTCAGGAAACTGTCCCCGAGGCTCACTCTGTGGAGGATCCGACTGAATCTGCTTCCGTCACTGTTATCCCAGCGGAAGTTGTCCATGCAGGTAAGATTGCGAAGGTTGACGCCTCTTTCGGCCCCGCCGAGAAGGCCACTGGGCCAACGAGCGCTTCAACAACCATACCGTCGCGGGACACTATGCCCAAGACTGATCCTGCCAAGCCCACCCGGGTCGTCACGGTAAAGAAGATAAAGAGGGTAAGGAAGGTGAAACGGGTGAAGAAGGCGAAGAAGGCGGCCGAAATTGACGATTCCGCGATCTCCACCACTGACGGTTCATCAGCAAAGGGTACCACCGTGGCGACCACAGACAACAGGCGCACCGTCAAGAAAGTTAACCGCACGTGGCGCACGTGGGTCTCGAAGCCCAAGACCGAGCCTTCACTGGACAAGGCTGAGGTTGGCCCTCCACCGGCCAAGGTCGAGTCTCCGAAGACCACAGCCGAGTCTCTGACGACCACGACCGAGGCTCCATTGTACAAGCCTGAGGAGCCTCCATTGTATAAGCCTGAGCTTCCATTGTACAAGCCTGAGTCTCCACTGTACAAGGTCGACGCCGGTCCTCCATCGGCCGAGGCTCCGAAGGTCACAGCTGAGTCTCCGACGACCACGTCCGAACCTCCCAAGGTCACAATTAAGCCTTGGAAGTTCTGTGACTGCTGCGACAGCTGTGTCTGCAAACCTTGGTAAATACCTCCCCCCCTTCCTCCTCCTCCTTCTCCTCAGGTAGGTCTCCTACTTGTAGGAACCTAACGCTGGCGTTTGGTTGTGTATCTATGGACGGAATATGATGTTACGTTAATACCATTTTGTTTTTATCTTTATCCTTTGAACTGTGCATTAGAACGTGACCTGTTTTTGTGGGGAAAGATAAAATAAAAATCGCCGCTCAGAGAGGTGGGTGGTTGGCTGTGAGCCAAAACCAATAGGTAAAGTGTAAGATGGGGGGACGTAATCGGTGAAACCAAAGTGTGAGGTAGAATGTAATCGGTGACTTTGGATGTAGGCACTCCAGTCGCCAAGCGGAAGGAACCAAGCTTATCGGATTGCGGAGTAAGCGTATCGTGTTCGCTGCGTATCCCAGATTGACGATTAATGCCATGAAACAACGTTTGCTGCGAGTTGTGGAGCGCCCGTTTGGAGTGGCTGTTTGAAGCAGCAGCTAGGCCACTTGCTCAACCAGGTTCGGGCCTCTGTCCACCCCCTTTTTCCAGTGGCAATGCTGTGGGGATGGAAAAGGGGCGCGCAGATCATCAAGCGCAACATCTGTGTATTTTTAGCCCCGCCAACAACATCTCAACAGTTGGCAGCTGGCAGTGGCGCCAGTGTCCGAGTTCGGGTGGCAGCTGGCGTGAGCGCAGAATCGCGTATCAATGCGGCTGCTGATTGGCTGGGTCCGAGTGGATTGCTGCAATCTCTCTTAACATTTTTTCGCTGACCAGGTTCACGAGAGGCCAAATTGGCTGCGCCATGATTTGGTCGAATTCTTCCTTCTTGACGCCAGTCCACCAAGCCGTGACGACAATTGACCCCCCCCCGACTCCCATCGTCGACATTCTTCATGTCGACGAGACAGCAGCGTGCTGCCTGACGCGATTCAACAGCGCCGGCCCCTTGGCCCACTCCCCGCTCCTCAGGCTTCCCCAACGCCTGCGGTCGGAGTGTCTGACGCGTAACAACAGCCCCAGATCTCAGACCTGACGGCTGTCATCCACCTACCTCGCAAACCATCAACGACTTCCGCCTTTCATCAATCGCCCCCTCGGGAAATTCTTGTTTCCCTGCCACTCGCTTCTCGCATCGTCCTTTTGGCCTCGGTCCAGGAAGTCAGCGTTGATCGATTTTCGCTTCTGTAGCAGTCTTCTTTTTCGCTACTTATCCGGCTTTTTAATCGCCAAGGGGTTTCCCCTTTCGATTCGAGACACGACCCTGTGAAGAAGAAAAAATCCCCCATACCCGCCCTCGCCCACGACTGCGCGATAGCTCGCAACCACGGCGATAATAATATCTCTCGTCCGAAACTCTTTTCCCCCATTATTGCTTCCGAGTCCCCCCTGATTGCGCGACCCCGAGCGACGGGACACGCTCGCCGTTGCGGAAATCCATCATGGATCTCCTTCGCCGAGCCGGCAAGTATATACCTGCCAACGGGCCACCTCAATTACCCGTTTCAGATGAGAAGAGCAAGACGCGAGCCAGGGGGACATGGGCCTCCCAAGCTGCTTATCTGAAGAGGCCATTGAGGCTACGAGGCAACTCGACCATCTCAGTACCACTGGGCGTCGTTGTTGTCTTTCCCTGCATCGTGGTCATCCTGATCCTCGCGCTATTTGTCAAGCATCCGAGCTCTCCAGCGAGGATACTGCTACCTCCCGGCGCGCCGCCGGCCATAAAGTGAGTCCTACCTGCTCTTATCTAGTCGTCCAGCCACCAGGTCTCTGACAATCCTCCGCGCAGAAAAATTAGCGAGAAGCACGACAAGGTCTTTGTGACTGGATGCCTCGAGCCCGATACCAGCAAGCCACGCGCCAATGCTGCCTTCGTTGTGCTCGCGCGTAATAAGGAACTGGATGGCGTGATCCAGTCGATGAAGTCCATTGAGCGTCACTTCAACCACTGGTACAACTATCCTTATGTGTTCCTAAACGATGGCGACTTCAACCAAACCTTCAAGGACACTGTCCGCAACTACACTTCGGCCAAGGTTGAGTTTGGCAAGGTTGGCCCTGACATGTGGGGTTATCCCGATTGGATGGATACCAAGGTAGCCAAGGAGGGTATCGCCAAGCAGGGTGACGCCGCTGTCATGTACGGAGGGCTGGAAAGCTATCATCACATGTGCAGATTCTACTCGGGGTATGTTAACCTTTCTCTTCATCTCGCAATTTAGGCACTAACAAGTCACAGTTTCTTTTACAAGCACCCTCTCCTGGCTAAATACGAGTGGTACTGGCGCCTGGAGCCCGAGATCAAGTACTTCTGTGATATCACATAGTAGGTGGAATATCTGTTGCTCCTCTCGCCTCTGCTAACGCGTCGGCAGTGACCCCTTCCTCAAGATGATCGAGTCCAACAAGACGTATGGTTTTACCATTGCCGTCAAGGAGCTCCGCGAGACCGTACCGAATATCTTCCGATACGCCTCTGCCTACAAACGTATCAATAACATTACCTCGCAAGGTTTGTGGGAGATGTTTGTCGAGCCCCAGCCCGAAAGGAAACCCGACACTTCACCTCTCCCAGAAGAGGTTCTGCGCAGCGAACCTGGCCGCAATCGCCAGCCCGAGATTGACCCCGAGGCGATGGAAGGCGAGAAGTATAACATGTGTCACTTTTGGTCCAATTTTGAGATTGCCCGGCTGGATTTCTTCCGCAGCAAGGAGTACGAAGACTTCTTCCAGATGATGGACCACAGCGGTGGTTTCTGGATGGAACGGGTAAGCTTTTTCTCCCCCTTCCTCTTGCCCTTTTCGAATGCTAACCAGCTTGATCCAGTGGGGTGATGCTCCAATTCACTCTCTTGCTGCCGGTATCCTTCTTGCGCCGCGTGATATCCATTACTTCCGCGACTTCGGATATCGCCATACGACGATCCAACATTGTCCTGCCAATGCGCCTGCGCGACAACTGCCGCGTGAGCCCTGGCTGGAGAAGACAACGCTGGACGAGAAGAAGCGCATTGAAGAGGATAAGTACTGGGACGAGTTTGACACACCCAAGGAGAACGGTGTCGGCTGCCGCTGTCGCTGTGATACAGATATTGTCGACGTCGAAGGCAAGGAGGGTAGTTGCCTTGCCGAATGGGTCGACGTTGCAGGTGGATGGGCTACTCGATAATCCATCCCCAATCGACGCTTCAAAGAAATGAGTTACGACTCTCAACACACACACAAATCTGGGAATATAAGCATGATGATCATGGCTGTGGGAGTGGCGGGCGGTATCCACCTCCCTTGTTTTGTTCTTGTTACATAGATCAATGGCATGGGTGTTGAGAGTTTGTGTGTGGGATAAGTTATAAGGTTCTAGGGGGTAGCTGTGTATGCTTTTGTTGTTTTGCTCGCCACCTCCACGCTCGCGTCTTTATCGCCACTACATACAAGTTAATCCATAGATGCGAGGGAGCTGTCGGGTCAGCTAGTACTTGTGGCCTTGTATAGCACTGGGATTGGAAGATACTGTTTGAGAAGTCTGTCGCCCTGTGATTACCTGCCTTCCTTGCCTGGGCATGCCCGGCAAAACACCTTTGTATTTGTGGCATTTCATAGCACAGGGAACGGAAGATACTGTTTGAGAAGTCTATTGTTTGTTCTGTGATTACTCTTAGATAGGACAGGTGGCCTATCGTTGACAAACTGCTTCTTGGAATAACATGGCATTCTGTACCCCCCGCCAACATGGAAACAATGCTCTGCAGCAATACCCGTCAGGCGATACCAAATAAAACATGAACCCCGGCTTCTATGGCCATTCCCTCCTACCCTCCCGTCTTTGTTGTAAAAAAAAAAAGTCCCGTTTATCGTCTATCCCTGCCTGGTCCTCTTTGCCTATCCGTCCGATCATCCATCATCCATCCGTCTATCTATTGGGTTTCGTGTTTGCCAACGAACCAACCGAGCAAGGAGAAAGAGGACGCAGAATTGTTTAAAAAGCAGAACACAAAACACAGCACAAGACGTTGCAACAGGGCAGTATTATGAGAAATGGAAGAGAGAAAAAATAAGAGACAACGGTAAAACACAATACAAGGCAAAAATAAAAATACCCTAAGCAGAAAACACATCAACGGCTTGACTCAGTCCGGGGGCGAGTCGTCAGCCATCGATAAACAAGGCAAAAAAAAAGGAAATCACCAAGCCGAGTCACCCAGATCCGTCACGGCACCATGGCTAGCATCGCCAACCAGGCGCGCATATTTCGCCAGGACGCCTCTTAGAGGCCGCATCTTGGGCGGGGTCCAGATGGCCTTGCGCCGTTCGAGTTCTCGCTTGACGGCATCGGGGTCGGTCGCCTCGGTGGCGTCTCTGCCGCTGACGACAGCCGCCACGATATCGATGCTATTCTTGACTGCGTCGATGGTAATGACGTCTCCGTCTTGGACGAGAGCAATGGGGCCACCCACGGCGGCTTCAGGGACGACGTGTCCGACGATAAAACCGTGGGAGGCACCGCTGTAGCGGCCGTCGGTAACGAGGGCAACGTTGGTCAGTCCCGCACCCATAATAGCGGCACTGGCCTGGAGCTGCTCGGGCATGCCGGGGCCGCCACGGGGGCCTTCGTAGCGGACAATGAGGACAAGGTTTCCCTCGTCGCGGCTGATGGCGCCGCGGGAGAGGGCAGCATTGAGTTCGCGCTCCTTGTTGAAGACACGGGCTCGCCCACTGAAGGATAGCCCTTCTTTGCCGGTAATCTTGGCGACAGCACCGCCAGGAGCAAAGTTACCGTACAGGACACGGATGTGGCCCGTCTTTTTGATGGGCTCGGATAGAGGGCGAATAATGCGCTGGCCGGGGTCGAGGGATGGCCAAGAGGCGACATTTTCGGCAAGGGTTTGGCCTGTTATGGTGAGGATGGTGCCATCGATCAGGCCGGCTGCGATGAGCATTTTGAGGACTGCCGGAGTGCCGCCAACTGTATACAGGTCTTCCATGTAATAGCGTCCGGAAGGAGCCAGGTCGGCCAGGTAAGGGGTGCGATTTGATGTACGCTGGATGTCATCGAGAGTCAGGGGTACATCGGCCGACGATGCCATGGCCAGGAAATGTAAGATGCCGTTAGTGCTGCCGCCGAGAACCATGGTGAGCACGAGGGCGTTCTCGAAGGCGGCGCGGGTCATGACATCACGCGGGCGGATATCACGCTCCATGCAAACACGGATAGCCTCGGCAGCTCGCTCACACTCGCGCATCTTTTCTGGTGATGTTGCTGGGTACGATGATGAGCCTGGAAGAGAGAGGCCCATGGCTTCGATAGCGGTCGCCATCGTGTTGGCCGTGTACATGCCACCGCACGCTCCAGCACCGGGACATGCGTGCTTCTCGATATCGCCGAGAACCTCTGAGGGAGTTGCCTCGGCACCGGGACTCGTCTTGCATTTGGACTTCAAGCGCCCGTAGGCATATGCACCGGCGGCTTCGTAACATGTTGAGATGTTGATCTCCTTGTCTAGCAGCTTCGAGTGACCCTTCCGAATAGTCCCGCCGTAGATCATGAGAAAGGGTCTGTTGTGGCGTGCGGCAGCCATGACAACGCCTGGCATGTTCTTGTCACACCCGGGAATGCTGATGTTGGCATCATGGTGCTGGGCGCAAGTTACTGTCTCGATACTGTCGGCAATGATCTCGCGCGTCTGCAGCGAGTAGCGCATGCCCTCGCTTCCCATGGTAATACCGTCCGATACACCAATCGTGTTGAACTGCCATGCCAGCATTCCGTGCTTCTCAACCGCCTTCTTGGTCAGCTTTCCCAGTTCAAGCACTGCCCGGGTCTGGTTAGTCACATTGTGGGAAATGTCAAGCTGCCGTCTTTGTTGGGTCGGCACTCACAGTGTGTGCTGTGAGAATGTCAACTCAGGGGCTCGACCAGAAAACTCAGATAAACTCACTTGCACGCATTCCCCTCCCACCAAACAGTGGCTACACCAACATGGGGAGCATTTTTCATCATGTCCTCGTTGGGAACTCCAGCAGCATAAAGCATGGCCTGGGCACCGGGGAAGTCATGGCCCCGGGTCAAGTTCTGGGACCAGCGATTGAGAGGGCCGCCGGGCGGAAGACACTTCCACTGGACGTAGTCGCCGTCTTTCGGTTCGTTCCGACCCGTTTGGCTGTTGTCTGACTGCGATGCCTGGTGTGTGTCGTCGGCGTGGGGCGCCATTGCTGCGGTGTGCGCCTCTCTGGTCGAGGTCGGCAAGGTGAGGCACGGTGACAAGTGAAAAAGGTGAGAATTAAGAGTAGCGCCGAGAAGGGAAGGTGTGATGGTGGATCTGAAGATGGATATCGATGGATATGGATACTGTCCAGAATGGTCAACGCCCCTTCCCGGTTTTGCACGGGAGAACGGCTAGACCGGGGGAGAGGAGAGGCCAAGGGGATTATATTATCATTCCCTGGACCTAAGATATGGTTGCGTCTTGGAACGATGAAGGGGGCGGGAGGTTCACATGACGACATGCGGCGCGAGGGGAAGCTGGACCCGGAACTGCTAGCCCGCAACGCTCTGGACGGAGCTTGGGATGGGCAGCTCATCCCTGGAAAAAAAAAAAATGTCATGGCTCACCACACCAGTGACGAGACCAAACACGGCAGGCCGGAACCTTGTATCATTCGGTCGACCGTTTGTGGAGTCGACGTGCCCAGGACTAGGGCCTCTCGTCCCACCTAGCACCTAGCCACTCGTGGTAGAGTCGTCACCGGCCACTGGCCACACACTCCAGCTGCCACTGGACCACCCTCGGGACACTGCAGTGACCGAGACCAGAAACCTGGGTGCTGGGCGCCGGTAACGGTCCGATCAGGGGGTGCATCGGTCGACCTGGCCTACCAAGCTAAGCTAGCAAATTTCCCCCAGAAAAAGACGCTAGAACGCCCGCCCTGTCTTCTAGACGATTGTTCCTTGCAAAACAAAAAACCTTGCGAAATGGAGGAGGGAACTGCTAGTGTAGATACGGGTCTTCGGCCTTGGTTCGCCGCAGCCAGCACAGACTGCAAGGTAAATAGGTAGCAGCAGCAGCATGGAACCCAGCCCGTTGTCTCAGGTGCGCCTCCATTTTCTCGACTTGGACCGTCGGATAAGGGGCCCCAAAGTGGGCAAAGAAAGAAAAAAAAGAGGGAAAGGAGCTGATGGACTTGCCGCGCTGCTGCGGCCTCTTGCAGACAAGACCCTCCGGTGCTCCATGCTGTACTCCCGCGGACGAGCTCCCGCCAGCTGCAAGTCAGTACTGCAGCTACCTAACTGACTGTACCACGTGCAGCGAAAATCCTTTTTTTTGTAATGGAAGGCCGGAAGCCAGAAAAAAAAAAGAGCTCAAAACAAGACAAGGCGAACGAACGGGGGGCACAGACACGCACACACACACACACAGGGCAGCCCCCCGTCAACAAAGCTAAGCCAAACCAACATCCGGACCCGGCATTTCAAACGAGGAAACGCGGATACGGATAGGGGCATTTCCTATCTCTATCTCTGATCGGTGTTTTTTAATCCCCTTCCCGAGGAACGAACGGGTCGCGTTGCATCTGCATCTGCACTCTGCGCCACTGCACCACTGCATTTGTTTTTTTGCGACCAGACCGAAACCTCCACCGATGTGGCCGAGGTCGGAATCGCTCGCTGTGTGTGTGATAAGTCTCTGTCTGGGGTCTGGGGTGTTCCAGCTATTGCCGCGCCTGCGCGCGCTCTCAAGCTATTCGTTATCTCCGGGAAGTAGGGACGGGATGTGCCTCTTTTCTCTATTTCTCTCTCTCTCGGGGAATCCCCCTGCTGCATGTCCGCATGCCTGCCTATCCTATCTGCATGTCATCTTGACATGGATTGTTCTTGTCTAGCTTACGCAGGAGCTGTTGTCTCGGGTCTGGGACACCTAGGTACGTAGTTACACACTCTAGACTCCACACTCTGAAAGAGTCGAGGAAGGGGGAAGAAAAAAAAAAAAGACATCTCGCTACCCTGCCGAACCGAATAGCGTTACATTTTTCGTAAATGGCTAGCTAGCAAAACTACGTACTGTTCACGTGTAACCAATGGAGGAGGCCTAGTATGTCTGGTATAGGCTTCAAATGACAAGCAGTAGGTACCTAGGCAACGGAATGGCAGCCGATGGATGGATGGTACCCGGAGGGTACCACGCTACGGATATGCTTCGCTAACGCCATTCGCGCGCCTCGTGGCATCAGGGGGGGGTTCGACCCGGCATTGTATGGAATCTGGATCTATTTATCTATCTATCTATATGTCGTCATCACGGGGGGAAAAAAAAGAAAGGAAAAGGGAAAAAGAAAAGAAAAGAAAGGAAACGGAAAAGTGACAGAATCTACTACGCCCTACCCGGTAGTTCAGGAACGATTGCCCCGATCCCCCCGCCCGCCCCCAGCCCTTCCAGTCATGTACCCACCACACCTTTTTTTTTCTTGCTTCTCAAGATCAATGGCACAGCCATACCTATGCCTACCAGGCGCGCCACTCGCTTCCACGAAGGAAATGTCTGCCACGTGGGGTGAACGGGATGGATAAAGGGTGGAGGGGGCGTGGGATGGACGAGGGAAAGATTGGGATGGATGGAAATGTGCCGAGATGGAAAGTAAAAGGATGCGGCACATGTAGCATACCATTGGCATATACCTCAGGACCTACCTCCTACTTTAACCACGCAGCAACCACATATTGAAGACGGCCAGCTTTTTTTTTTTTTCCGCCACAGGAGACAAAATTAAAAGTCAAAAACATCGTATCATCGTATTCTCGTCGAAAAAAAAGATACAAATATCT
>Ga0247765_1000451_pt1 | contig 32520 bp, 30 predicted proteins | sample UWRJL106311C6_FD_179949 | JGI IMG/M metagenome (GOLD analysis project Ga0247765, IMG submission 179949) | Plant litter microbial communities from Arlington Agricultural Research Station in Wisconsin, United States - UWRJ-L106-311C-6 | ecosystem: Environmental > Terrestrial > Plant litter >...
GAGGCCCAATCGTTTCCAGGCTGGCACACGCTGTGCTGGCGCGCTGCGGTAGGACATGACTACCCAGGGAGGGGGAGAGGGACGAAACCCTCACAACTCGCAGCCGGCAAACAAGATGGGGGGGGGGAGAAAGCCGGAGCGGATTAGACTGCCGGAACAAAGCAAGGGAGCGCACACAACCAAGCGCTGGCGACACCTAATCCTATGGCGACGAATGCAGTATTATCGGGTGTCCTATTGGGCGTTGTTGCTGCTTCATCTGACCATTTGACGCGAACCCACAACCCACCACTTTCAGCAAAATTTTAGGCCTTATCGGAGCCCCAGCAACAGTCATTTGGGCTGATAAGCCCAGTGAAGGTGTGGGGAAACCCAACATCTGGTTGCTTCGTCGCCTTGCATCTCAGGCAAGAAGTGGCCCCAGCTCCTCAGCCTTCTCCAGGCAAACCGAAGCAACGCGTTCCAGGCGCCGCCGCCTCGAGCTCCAACAACGACCAAGCTCCCTGCCGCCTGCGCAACCATCACCATCCACGAAACAGATACCACCGCAGCCAAAAGACAGCACCGAGCCGGCCCGATTATACATTGTCTACAAAGAGCTACACAGCTTTGGAATTTTCAAGATGTCGGGTATGTCAGCCCCAGCTTGCTCCGGGACCATGTCGGTCATCAGGCTTTCCAATGGAAGCTCCACTCGTATTGCGCATCCTCATTGACCGTTTTCTAAAGGCAGCGCGGGCTACGACCGACACATCACGATCTTCTCGGAGCAGGGAAGATTGTACCAAGTTGGTACGTTGGACTTACTGTGTACGCGGTGCTTGACGGCGCTATCCCGGGCCGATTCCCCCTAACGATGCAGATGACGAGCCTCGGGAGACGACGATGTTATAGGGCCACAGATGAGCTGATAATGTTCTCCGCGTTTTAGAGTATGCCTTCAAGGCTATCACGGCGGCCAATATCATGTCGATTGGCGTGAGGGGCAAGAACTGCGCTGTTGTGCTGTCGCAGAAGAAGGTGCCGGTAGGTCGTATTCTGATATTGCTGCCTGAGGAGGCGAATCAGCTCTGACAATTCTCATGCAGGATAAACTCATCGACCCCTCGTCGGTTTCGCACATCTTCCAGCTCTCGCCGTCGGTTGGCTGCGTTATGACCGGTTCTATTGCAGATGCCCGCGCCTTCTCCCAGCGTGCCCAGTCGGAAGCCGCTGAGTTTAGATACAAGTATGGCTATGAGATGCCATGCGACGTCTTGGCCAAGCGTCTTGCAAACATCAGCCAGGTCTACACCCAGCGAGTAAGTTTGTGCGACCCGCCTAGACCCGCCAGCATAGCCCCCCTGTTGTAAGGCGACGTATTAGAGAGCGAGGCTGACAATGAGCGGCAGGCCTATATGCGGCCATATGGAGTGGCGACGTCTTTGATATCCCTTGATGAGGAGCTTGGGCCCCAGCTCTTCAAGTGTGACCCTGCAGGTTATTACATTGGGTACAAGGGCACCGCTGCGGGTCCGAAGCAGCAGGAAGCGCTCAACCAGCTCGAGAAAAAGCTCAAGAACAAGGACTATGCAGAAGGTGATTGGAAGGACGTGGTGGAGCTAGCCATCACCACGCTTAGCACGGTGCTGAGCATGGACTTCAAGAAGACGGAAATTGAGATTGGTATTGTGGGAGGCCCGCGTCGAGACGGAACGGACGGTACGGACCCCGGCTTCAGGACGCTGACGGAGGAGGAAATCGATGAGCGGTTACAGGCCATTGCCGAGAAGGATTAGAGTCTGAATATGGGGAAGATTGCTACCCAGGTGGATGGCTGAGGTGGCCGGTGCGTCCGAGCAGGCGGGATAGCGACGGTCATTCGCCAATGTCTCTCAGGGGCCAATTTTGGGGAGCGCGGGAAGCGGCGGGATATGGATTGGACGAGTCGCCGACGTGGTATCCCGCCATCCCACGCTGCTTGTGTGTTACTACCCTCAACTCTAATAGACAGAGTCCGAGATGTCATGCCTGCAGAATTGATGAGTTCTAAAATAGACCATGTCGACTAGACCCAATGGCGGTGGAGAGTAACAGCCTTACAGCCACGAGTGGCTAGAGCTGAAGCCCAAACCTATGGACCTCGTGGGTGCTGGAAGGTGTGGCGCGCAGATTGAAACCGGCCGATCGATACGTTACACGTACAAAGGAGGCAGCAAGATGGACAGTTCGTGTCCGGAAAGGCTCGTTCATGTATGCTGACTTTCTGAGCCACTGAGTGGCAACGATGTGGCCCTGCCCCTGGCTGCGGTGGCTTTTTGGCGTTATAGGGCGGCCACTCAGGAAGGACGATATCGACGTTGAAGTGATGTGGGTGGATGGGAGAGGGGTGGATGGTGGCGCTAGTGTATTGAAGGTGTGTGGGAAGTTGGACTTGTCCACCGCGCTAGGAAGTCGGTTCGCACCCCGATGCGACGCCATAATGCATGCAAGCATCAACGGGGGGCCTCGTTGCGCGAGGAGAGACGTCTACCCAGGACTGTGGGATCGGGTTAATCTGGACACTGACCCAGAGTGGGGGACGGCTTCTCAGAGGCAGCCCTTGCGGAGCTGACTGGGCAAGCCACATTCGAGGTCTTGGCGAAAAATAACTTTTGTGCAGACTGCAGACTCACAGCGCCAACGGCGCACGGCATCGACGAGCAGAGCTTTCACAGCTGCTTACTGGATGGATGTCCTCAATGAATGCACAGAGCAAGTTGCGGCCATTTCACACCTGAGGGGTGCTAAATATCGCGCCTTCAGCTCACCTGCCGACGATATTCTCCCTGGTCAAAAGCCCGGGACGCAGTGTCATTGGCTCGCGTTGTGGCTCAGGCACATGAGCTCCCTCCCCGGGTTTTGACAACTTAGACCAGGGGAGTTCTCGATTGGGTTGTTGAACGCCCCGTGGCGTCCTGAAAGGCTCGTCTAACTTTCCGCTTCGGGGTCCCTGGGTTGGCGCACGACCCATGCTGCTCCACGATAGGTAGGGCTTGGTGCAGGGGTCAAGCCACCTAGATGGCCGTCGTTCTTGAAGGTGGAGCAACAGGAAGAGCCTCTGTTGCTCTTTCCGGATGCTAGCAAGCTTGTCGCATCTCGTCGTCCGATGTGCAGGCCAGTGGTCTGCCTTCTTGGCCCTTCGTGCAGACGGCTTGCAGGCTTCTAGAGAGCAAGCGGTCTAGTTTTGGTGCGGGCCTTGCAGAGGGCTTGCAGTGGTGCTGGGACGCTGCAGGAGCGATTTGAACGTGACCAGGGCCACTGTCCACACATCACGATGCGACAAGCATCATGACGGCCCTGTAGGGGGGTGGGGTGGATCGAGGGTGGAACTCGTTCACAGCTCGTCCGGGATTCGCTGCTTGCTAGCTTCAAGCTCAACTCGATGGCGCACCGCCAGAGATGCCCGCACGTAGCATCCGTTCGCTGTGCGGTGCAACACGCCCCATCAGCCTGCATGTCGTGGGAAGGGCTGATAACCGGTTGCATCACATCTTCGACTCGTTCCTGGCCAGATGCGGCCTTGCCAGGCTACCCACCGATAGGGCAGAGAGATGAGCGCGGCTCCTGCGCCAGGTGGAGGAGGTCACTCGGACGGAGGTACCTCGAAGGTTGCGAGAACTCACCTCCAAGTGGAAAACGACATGTCTCTCTCTCGGAATACGTACTCCGCACCGTGTGGGCGAGTTGCCTCCCGCTACACCTCCTTCTCTTTTGCAGAGGACACGCTTGATGCCAACATATCCTCACTCGTTTCGTCGACATGGCCAAATTGTACAAAAGCTGTTGGATCTCGCCTCGCCAGGACGCCATCACAACCGCCTCATCAACCGTCATCACCATCAACACTCCTTCCGGGGCAACCGCCAATCTCTTCTACATCTAGCCTTGTCTATTCATTTACCGCTACTTACCGCTTTGCTGCCGTCCCTCATTTTCCTACCCAAGCCAGTCGGCCCACGTCCTGCTCTCTCCTCTTCTTCCACTTCTTCGGTCCATATTAAAGCACGGCCTTCCCCTGGTAGTCGGGAGAAGCTCTTTTTTTCGCCATCACAACCGTTTTACCGTCACGGAGCTATTTCCCACTTCATACCCATTACCCGTCACCATGAGCGACGGATGTATGTGCCTCCCCGGATGCTGTCCCCGGCCTTTCACCCCCTACCCCCTTCCTGTCTCAGGCCTACTCCGGGCCACACCTATCCGCACCCGCCCGCCTGGGCCCTAAACTGGGGTGCCACGCAGAGGGCAACACACTAGAAGCCTTGTCTGACATGTTGCGTCCTATTTAGTGAACGAGTTCCGCGCCGCGCGCGTTGCCGAGGTGCTGAACGACTTTCGCACTCTCCAGTACTATATCGTCAACGCCCCCGTAGACCCGCCCAACATGGACGACTACTACGCTGAGGGCTACGCGGCTCTGCGCCAATGTGCGATCGATGGTCAACACATTCTTGACACTGGTGCCGACACAGCAGTCCCTCGCGCCACGGGCGGTCCAGACGAGCAGGACAAAGCCGAGTTGAAGCAGTAGGTCTCACGCGTCTCTTCTTCTTCTTCTTCTTCTTCTTCTTCTCTCTATTCTCTGTCTGCTAATGCCGTCGATCTACCGCGTGCAGAGTCTTTCTTGACGCCTACGCACGCAGACACGAGTGTCAAAAGATTTACCTCCGCCAGGCTGCGGCTCAGCGCTGGGTCGATTGGCGCGAGCAGATCCTCATGGGTGGCCGGCCACACTCAGGAATCCAGTCCCAACTCCGATCTCTAGATCAACAACTCCGCGCTGTATGTCTTTTACCCCGTTTTCTTTCCTCGTGTTTTTCCATCCCCTGTCTCCTTCCTTTCTTCGGGTTCCTCGTGGCTTCTAACCAAAGCCAGGAGCTTGCCATGGTCACCGACGAAAGCATCTACAACGAACTTCAGGCCTCCGACTACAACATGGGTCGCTGGACGGCCGAAGACCCCAGCCTGCGGGCGGTCCAGCGGTGGCTCCGGGCCCGGCGCCGCTAAGTCCAGAACCCATCAACACCGGATCTACGCCGCCACTTGACGAACAACAGGACTTTGACCATGAATACGACAACGCTATGACAACCGACCCAACAGTACAGTAATTCACGGTACCCTTTTTTATCCCGGCTCATTCATACGAAAAAGAAATATACTCTTGTAATCCTGGTTTATCTTCTCTTCAGCCACCGAGGCCATCTCGACCCTGTCCGAGGGACAAACCCTGGCTCCGGCAGCAACAACGATAAACGACAACGGACAACACCTAACCAGACAAACAGGATTCTCTTCTATTCACTTACTTCTCTCGGACGGCAAAAAAATGGAATAGCGGGACGACAAAGACCTTTAGTGCACGGCAAGCCTGCACGACAGCGTTCACCCTTTTTTTCTTCTTCCTCTTCCTCGTCTTCCTCCTCCTCCTCCTCCTCTTCTTCTTCTTATCACTTCTTTCATCTTCTATCTACTCACATTTTTTATCCATTTTTTCCCTATTTTTTTCCTTTTTTTGCTGGCTTCTTACCTCTTGTCTTTGAGCATTTGCTTGCGGGTCGGGGTTTCGAGATACCATGGGAGCACACGCAGGGAATGAACCACTCGATAATTGTCTTTCGTTTCCGATTTTTTTGGGGTCTAAGAAAAGCTTTGGGTTTGATGTTCGCAGTTTTGTTTCGCGACTTTTTTTTTTCTTCCTTCGTTTTCTTTTGCCATAGCGTCCACCGTTCTTTTTTTTGCTTTTCCTCCATTCATTGTACATGTTTTGAATGGCAGCGAGGAGGATCGCTTGTTAGTTTTGCGGCTGCAATTCGTACATAACTGTCTTTTCGATTCAGGGGGTCAGGGGGGGTCAGGGGGCGGGGAGCAACAAAAGGGGGAAAGGGGATACGGTCTGGAATTTGTGAGGTGTGCGCGTATGGTGCTGGACATCACCTACCTGAAAAACAAGGGCAGAGAGAGATAGTCTCTAAGCAACAATATGAAGAAAGATCTGCGCATTCACCATCCTATAAAAAAATAAAAATAAAAAATAAAAAAAGAGTCGAGGGGCAGGGCCGGCACAGCCGTCCGGTTGTCCGTGGGGTAACTAGGTTGAAGACAGCCCAGCCCATTTCTCCGGAGCGCGGCAACGCCGACTCCAATTGACATCCAAACCATTACCAACGGTTCAATGCCTAGATATTGTCCAGAATGGCTTCCACCCTACCCACCCTAACTCTCTACCGCATTGACGGCGCGTGCTCCCTCGTCGTCCACATCACCCTACATGAGCTCGCCATCCCTTTTACATCAACCCGCATGGTCATCAACCCCACCACCCGCAAACCCGAAGCCGCTGACGGCTCACTCACCTCTCAAGATTACATGCGCACCATCCACCCCAACGGGCAGGTTCCTGCGCTAAAGGTCCAACTTCCCTCATCATTATCACCATTATCATCATCATCATCATCATCATCATCATCCCCCCGCTCCAACCCAAACTCAGGTCCAGAACTTGATGAAGGGGACAAAGAAGTGGTCATTACCGAAACCCCCGCCATCCTGTTATATCTTGCCTCCCTATTCCCCGAGCGGTACCTCGCTGGGGCCACCACGCTGGAACGAGCCCAAGTGACGTCCTGGCTTTGTTTTCTTTCAACCTCGGTCCACGGGCAAGGATATGGTCCCCTTTCTCATCCAGACCGATATATCGCACGCGGCGACGGTGGTCGGCAATATCCCCAAGCCCAAGGGGATATGGAGCGGGCTGTTAGGGAAGCCGGGAGGCGGAGCATTGAGGGGTTTTATCGGCAGGTGGAGGGGAGGTTGCCCGCGTGCGAGGAAAATAAAGGGGGGCAAGGGTTTTTTGCAGTGAGTGGGCGGTTGACCGTGGTGGATTTTTATCTGTATCTGTTTTATCGGTGGGGGAGAGATGATCTCGGTATCAATATGGGGCAGTTGCATTCAAGATGGACAGCGTTGGCAAAAAAGTTGGAGGGGATGCCGAGCGTAAAGACGGCCGTTTGGCTGGAGAGGGTTGGATCGTCTTTCTGAGACGGTACATTGATGTTTGGGAAACGACTAGAGGCCCTCAACTGTACAGGTGTCTATTGAGAGTAGCTACTTCGTGACATACTTACCTACCTACTTGGTACTACCTACGAAAACAAAACTATCTGTCTTTGGCAACCTCTAGCCTTCTGCGACCAGCAGAAGACACGAGGGTTCTATTGTAACCACGAGGAGGTCAGACCGCAGAGTCCGACGCTGGAAGACACCGGGGCACTTGAAATCTGTACTTTGTAATATGAATTGATCCGGAATAGGACCGGGCGTGCCGCTTAAGGTCAAAAAAAAACCATCCGGCAGTGACGGAGTACCTATCTGAGTGGGCTTTTTTGAAAACTTGAGAAAAGGATGAGCTCTTCGGACAAGAGCGCAGAGTGGCATTTTCCTAGAAAGTTGCTCGTGTCCCACACCGGGAATCATGTTGGGTATGTTGGGATGGATTGACATCAATAACTCTTCCATGACTTTGGGCATTAAACAAGCTACTGACTGACTGTATTGTTTCGTGGTGGTTTTGGGGGGCAATTCTGGCGTGCTGTGGGAACCAACCGGGAGGAATTGAAGAAAAAAAGCAGCCGCCGTTTATAGGCTTTAATGAGCAGGGCACGTAGAATGAAATTTGACAAACTTTCGGTCTTCAAGTTTCATCAAGATTTCAAAAATGAAAGTCAAATGGACTCGTGGACAGTCTGTCCTCTGCTCTTCGAGCTGGCTTTCATGACATATGGCCTTTCTCCTTAACAAGCCGTGGATGTCAGATTGATTATTTACATGAATAGTTCACAGCGGAAGCTGGCTGCAAAACTTTGCGTTTTCAATGTAAACAGTCGTTCCCCAATAACATACTCAGTAAATGGAGGACCACAAAGAAAGAAAAAAAGAAAAAAAAGGGAGATCTAATCTGAATCCGTTACATCACATGTGAAGTTGTTTGTATCTCGGGATAGATATGGTCCATCACCACTAGGTACATGTACGCCTGGCATACCGCTAACTGGGTAAGTATTCATGATACGTTCTTGCTATGAACACACAACGCAATGCCCCCAATAGACAAGACCATTCCAATCATGGTATCTTGGCAGAGCCGTTAGCAAACCCAAAAGAGGTGCCAGGTATCAAGGGAAGCCAACCTCTGCTTATGATCTTGTTATCAACCCACCACTCTCCAATCACGGTAAACAAGAAGGCCAGAGTATTCACAATCGGCACCGTCAAGCTTAATTCTAGTTTATCCTCTCGGTTAGCGACTCTCTCTCGTCCCCATCTAATCGGGGGAGTGGAGCACAACCTACCCGCCTTCCCGATCAACAAAAAGAACCACACACTCCCTGTCAAGTTTAGCACCAACGGAACCGCATACCGCGGGTTACGTAAGAGATCAGCCACAGCAAAGACAGTCCCGTATAGTCGGCTGCGGACCAAACTGTTCCTGACATCCTCCCTCTCCAGCAGCGGGTGCGGAGGTGGGCGGTGGTCCTTGGCGGCACGACGGATGAAGGGCGTTGTCAATCCCCAGGCTAGACCAACCATGAGGAAGCCAAGTACGTAGTTGACCGAAGAGGGGGAGGGAGAGGGCTGTGGTGTTTCCATTTTTGGGTGTCTGGACTGGATGGATTGACTCTGGGGGTGTATTTTTTTTTCTTTTTCGGCGGGGCGAGGAGGGAGGGTGAAACACTGCGGCGGACCAGACCAAACCAAACCAGATCGGTAAAGTAGGGCGAGGCCAGACCGGGCTAGGCCGAATGATGTCAAGTCCGATGAGAGCAGATCGACAATGGACAAAGCCACCCGCAAGAGAGCTGGAAACCAGAAGGACGGGGGCGGTCTATTATTTTGGGAGGCTCAGTCGCTGAACAGTTACAGTCGCTGCAGTAGCCGTTGCAAGTGGCGAACCGCTGCCAGGGTAACTAGTCACAACCTATGGATCAGTGGCCGCTTCGCGATGACGAATATCGGGCCTGGTACCCCAAGCTTTTTCGGGCGTCGCCCCGCCCAAGAAGAGGCCCGAGAAAAAGGCCTCCCGCTCGCCAGGTCCGTCTGGATTTGCTGCAGAGGGCTTGCAATGTGGGGCCGTGTGATTTGCACAACGCCCGGAGGCACGTTTGTTGTCGTTTTTGCGTTTTGAGGCGGTGAATCTCGGGGGTCACTGAAAGGGGAAGTTTCAGCTCGCGGCAGGCCATTCCGAACGTGCCGTCATGCATCGGAGAACCAACCGGTTGGGCTTATCGATAAGCCCAGCCACGCAAAAGTACTCGGAATGAGTTTAGCGTCAAATGGTTGCTCGGGAGAACGGCCCCTGTTAGGGTACGTACCAAAGTTGCCCCTCCCTCTATGAATCCCTTTGATGGAGATGCCTCTCTCCTCAACAACGGCGGCCTTGTCCGCAGAGGCATATTTTGGGATACAGCTAGGCGGCAACACCTAGGGTGCCCCGTCTTTGCTCATGATGTCATCCTGAACTTTAGGTCAACCTACCCCATGTACCCTTTCAACCGTCCAGTGTTAGTGTAAATGTAACCTAGTCCGAGCCTGGCTATTTAATCATATAGTCACCACGCAACGACCGTCAAATTTTCCGGGGAGCGCGTTATCCAATTTTGCCTGACTATTTCAACCTGAAGTCGCAAAGTGCCACGACCATCTACTCTTCTGTATGCTAGTAGTTCAACTGCCTAAGCCTAAGCTAGGCATGAGACGGGGAGCACACGTAGGGTTATATTGTAGATCAATCGCTCCACGAGGCTGCTCTTCGTTACCTAGCTTTCTCTACTCCACATGAAACCGGGTGATCCCGTAAATCCCTTTAGATGACTGACGAGGAACTGCGACGTCGTGGCACTGAATGAGAGCGTGTGATTAACTCCTGAATCCTGATTATGTCAACGATCCTGCTTACGGTGCTGGCCGTCTGCTGATATAAAACGGTTTCCTCGGATTGCACCCAGGCGCCATCCGCCAACCGAGGCAGTCAGTCCTGAGAGCCATCAACAACCCCCACCCCCCAAACATGCCTACTGACGCTCAGATTGCTGATGGCCATAAGGCCAACCTCAAAAGTCCAAACACATCGGACGTGTCCAAAGAGCGCCCGAGGGAGACTCAACACAGAGTTCCATGTGGTGATGGTCCATACCGCGAAGGCCTGGGCCCTACCAAGTCCGGCCCGGCAAGCTGCTAGATTCGACAGTTCCCAAAGCGAACGATGATAGTCAGAAGAACCCAGGCAATGTTGTGGGTGGACTGAAGGCGTATACTTCCCCTTGGTTCCTGCACTGAAGCAGCGACCTGCTGGAGACTAGAGTGCAATGATGACGCCGTGACAGTGCTCTCAAGAATCCTAACGTCTCCGAAGAGGCAAAGGAATCGGTCAAAGAGCGCCTGAATCAGTTGTAGGCCTGCTGGATGCTTCACTGGGACGACACGCGTTCTGACGGGCGATTGGAAACTGGGTGCCAGGAGCACGGCGGTTAGTCTTGTAGTGCACTTTGTAGTGTATACAATCCAACCCCTGGGATTGTTGGCGTGGGATTTAGTGAGCATCCGGGAAGCTGTTTGTCAAGGATCCAAGCTCGAATATTTGGGTCTTAGTTCTAACATTCAAGGCCTTGAAACTTCCTTGTCAAGTCCTTGATCTCCCGCATTAAGGCCTAGATCTTCCGTATTAAGGCCTCAAGCTTCCATCATCAAGCGCTCAAAAATAGAAAAAAGAAAATGCCTGCGTAGGTTGGCCCATCTTCGCCTGCAGCCAAGCCTTGAAGTGTAGCGCGATGTATTCGTAGGAGTGCAGTCAGAAGCTCAGCGTTCTTCCAGAAAAGGTTCTGGCATGACCCTTGTTGTATTCCAAGGTCCGATTGCCAGGGGTGAGGATTCTTGCTTTCGTGAAAGTGTGGGGGCTGTCAGAACTGTCGTGCACAAAACGTCAACAAAGTGGCGCAGAGTTCCAACAAAGGTCCGATCCGAGGTGCCGTCCACAATTTGAATCCATAAGAAGAGGAAGGAGGATGGATGGTTCGGGTTGCCTGGGCAGAACTCTGAACAAAAAATCTGAAATCCCTGGATGAAACAGTCAGTGGTTGGATGCAGGCCATTGGAATGACGAATCGCAAGAGCTGGAGGCAGGGATCCCCGCATCGCGTTGAACGCCTGGCAGGCTGGGCGCCCAGCCTCACTGATTCGCGGGCCCAAGCACCAGCCACCCATAACCCGGCGCAGCCCGGCTAGGACCAACCACCGAGCGAACGCGTACCAAGGCAATCCTGCACGCAATTCCCCGCCCTGACTTCCAGCTGCAGCGCCAGCGACTGCGCGGCCGGGTTCGACCAGGACAGCTGCATTCGGTTTCCGTCTTTTTCTCCATCCACCACCTCTTTTTCTTCCGGCATCTTCCTGGTCTGCTCTTGTGTTTGCCCTTGCTGTTATCGTGGGCTTTTTCGCGTTGGCATCTTTGTTTTTCCTGTACTGTTCTGTTTCCCTTCTGCATCCGCACTGAAGCCAAGGTGCGGTATCGCTCGGCTGCACCAAACAAAGGCGAGGCTCCCAAGTAAACAAATATAGCAACGCCCTCAACCTCATGTTCTGAGACACGAAGCGTCATCCCCCCCCTCCCCCGCGACGAGCACAATGGCAGCCAAGGCGAAAGCCTCGCACCCGCTCAACGGGCTGCATACGGCGGGCATCTTCTCGGACATGTCGGTTGATGGACCACAGATAGGAACCCTGGTCGTCGTCGTCGATCGAGCCAAGAATCTGCCCAACCGCAAGACCATTGGCAAGCAGGACCCGTACTGCGCTGCACGCCTGGGAAAGGAGGCCAAAAAGACCACAACCGACATTCGTGGTGGCCAGACGCCAAAATGGTAGGTTTTGTCCTCTCGAACAACTTATCTGCAGTGTCGCGACAAGCAGCTAACCTTGCCGGCTACAGGGATCAAGAGCTCCGATTTACCGTCCACGATTCCCCCGACTACTTCCAGCTAAAGGTGTCAGTCTTCAACGACGACAAAAAGACGGAACTGATTGGTGAATCATGGATTGACCTGCGCGACATCATCATAACCGGCGGCGGGCAGAGCGACCTATGGCATCAGCTGAATTGCAGGGGCAAATATGCTGGAGAGGTCCGGATAGAAATCACATTCTACGATACTCGGCCCAAGCCTGAAAAGCTTGCTGTCAAGGCGAAGCCGCCTGTGGCCGCCGAACCTGAGCCTGTCCTAGCTTCGACAACCACAACAGCAGGACCTCGGGGCATGCCGAAGCGTCGGCCGCTGCCTTCGGATCCTGTTACAGGAAAGGCGCCGCCATCGCCCACCCCCGAGGCTGTTGAGACGCCTCCTCGGTCTCAGCCTAGCCTTCCACTGTCGCACATGCAGAGTCACTCGCCTCTCCAACAACCGGATTACCATACACCGCCCCCACCTGCATCGGTCCCGGCACTGGGCAGCGGAGGACGCTATCAAGAACCGGTAGATCACTATTCCATTCAGGCTCCGAGCGGAGAGTTCGGGACTCCAAACCGCCGCCCGGATTTTTCCGGCCAGCAATACCGGACACCGGACCGGCAAGATCAATATCAACCGCATCCTGATGATCGCCATTACAGTCCACATTATCAGCAATCCAATAATGACCGTTATGACCCGAAATCTCAAGAGCAACATGATTTTCCACAGTTGGATCATCCACGGGCGAGGTCTTTTGAGGAAGATAGACCTCCCCCCCCGCCAGCACATCGGACCAGAACCGGTAGTAATCCGACAATGAATGCCTCTTATCAGACGGGAGCAGGGACAGCCATGCGACATGACGTCCTACGAAACGAGGCACATCGGCAGTCGGCTACGGCGAGCTACCCAGGGCGCCCGATGTACAAAGCCTATGATTCAGCGCCTGCGGGACCCCTAGGCTCTCCGTACTCGAACCCGGACCAGCCATCTCCTCCCCGACACTACTCTTATGATTCAAGCTATGATTCGTCCTATCGGCCTATGCAGGCTACTGTCGAGGATGTTCCTGAATCGCCAAGTTCCCTGAACAAGTCGTGGAACAGACGAGATCTTCCGCCTCAATCACGCTCACAACCACAGCTTGATTTGGAATACGACATAGTAGCAAGCCCAGCACCTCTAAACCTCGCTGGAAGGGGGAATCTGTCTGCCGGTCGATATTCCAATGGTCCAGGCTCTACCGGACCGAGCCCACACCGTCGACATGATTCCAACAGTTACATGCCTTCTCCGCCGCCACCTCAGAGGGAGGTCTCGGGACACTCGGCTTCCCGGCACTATGGCAGACACTCAGAGAGTTCATTGGTATCATATGGCGCCCAGCCCGACCAGAAAGCACTACCGTACCGGAGCGAGCTGGACGATACATCTGGGGTATACGGCATGCCGCTTGTCCCAGCCTCACTCGTTCCTGGCATGGATCCGAGCCTTGCTCAAGAAATCGCAGACCGGATCCGCCAAGATAGGGACCAGCAGAGGCGGTATACCCAACCTCAAGCTGTAGATACGCCGCCACGAGGGCGTGCCATGAGCGAAATACCTCGCAGCAGGTATGACCAGGAACCCCCGCCTGGCAATTATAATTCAGGGCCGCCGTCCCATGGCCGGGGTCAGATCACCTATACTGGCGGACCGTCAAATTCCAGTGTCAATGTGGTGATCAAGCAGCGCAACTACTCACCCAACCCCCCTCGCGACCTGAGCCCGAACCCGAATCCCCGTCAAACGATCCGCAGAAAGTCTGTGAGCCCAGCGCCACCACCACCTCCTGGCGAGCCTCGACGACTTTCCGGTGTTCCTTTTGGCCCGGATTCATACGACACCTTCAATCCGGCAGCTAGTACTGCTGCCATAAGGGATCCAGCCACCACTCGTCCTGACTATGATGAGGCAACCGGAAAAATCATCACTCATGATGGTCGTGAGGTTGATCCGTCCGACCATCTTCCCATGGAGTCTTGGGCTCCCGAGCCTGAACCGAAGATACCTATCCCGCCCGGGTCTAGCGACAACTCATCGCGACCGTCCCCTTCTGGCGCTCAGCCTCTTCCGTCCTCAGGCCGCCGCCCCCTTCGATTGACGGGGCGGCCGCAGTCGATGCTTCCAGGAAGCGGTATCCAGTACTCATCCGACCGTAATCCGATCGAGCCTGCCACGCCATCCCCTCCGGCCTCTACGGGGCGTAACCGTCTGCAAAAGAAGCAACGGGCATCGATAGCCTCCGGGCCTGTTATGTCCGGTGCGAACGGGTTCGGACGTAGCGGCGGTAGTGACCTTGGCTCTAGTCCTTTGGCACCCTTGCCATCGCATCAGGATAACTTCACTCCGCCCCGACAGCTTTCGCGGGCGTCCACATATGATTATGTCGGCTCAAATGAAAACCACGCGCCCGTGCTCTACAGGGGCAATGGGCACAGCCCTACCCCTAACATTAATAGAGGCCAAGTGGCCCCCGCGATTCCGGCCAAAATACCGCTGGCTCTTCCCCCTCCGCCTGGCCCAAGCATGACCGGCGCGTTACAGCTTCATAGTAGCAGCTTAACGAGGAGAGGCAACTTGGACGATTGGGACGCTTATGAAAACAGCCCAGGAGGCAGAGAAAGAGATGTATGGGCCGGAAACGGTCCATCGACCCTAGAAGAGGAGTTATCCAGGATTGATATTGGCTCGGGAAGAAGTCGGCGACATGCAGGGGGTTACTGATTTCGCATCGTCCCAAGCCATAGCTGATATTTTGATCTTCTTTTCCTGTACAGTATTATACGGTTCCTTCGAGTTCTCTCCCGTTGTTCATTGAGCGGATTGCATACCCCGGCGGCCGCAGGGTTGGTTTCTCTCTCTCCTTCCTCTCTTCTGGCTTGGCTCTGTCGGTTTCTAGTTTGTGAGCTTATGTGTGCTTCTCTTGGGAACGGGAACGGGGAAGGCTTTCGAGTTTCTCAAAATTGGCCCAGAGGAGGGGCACTAAAATGCCTGGCAAGATACATGTAGGATGTCTTCATGTTTGATGATACCCAGGTTTTATAGACGTAATGAAAATGCCATGAAAGCAAGCTCTGCTGCGCCTGTCAAGTCGAAGTGAACAAGGTATCTTTTACCACAAACGAGAATCTCGTGAAACTTCACATTTTTTGACCCAGCCGTCGCCTCCTGTCCGCCTCCTTTACTCAACACAACCCATCGATAGTTGCCGATATCAAAAGAGACAAAGCCCCAGGAACGCCAACGCGATGCATTTTGCTCCAGAAAAGACGTGGGTACGAAATGAGATCATTCTACACTCCCCAGCAACAGCGATTCTAGCATTCCACCAGTGCTAATGGCCATCTGCGACTTTTCCACCTCTCTAGACACGCGTCCCGACAGCGACTGGAACTGAGCCGCCAGTTCCTCGCTCGCGCCCACGTACTCGCTATAGAGGTCGAGCAGGTGGAATATTACATCAACACAGACACTCAGGTAGCGCGCATCCGAGAGGTATTTGCCAACCCAGCGCAGGACGGGGAGTACGGTGACTTCGTCGCGACCCTCGAGAGCTTCGCGCAAGGCGGACCGGTGGCGCAGCGCAACGAGAAGCGTCAGTGCCGTGACGGCTTGATATTCAGGGTTGGACATATCTAGGACATGGTCTAGCGCAGCTCCATAACGACCTTCGCGGTAATCACGCTGCCAGGGCTTGAGCTTGTGTTGTTTCTTACCGGCTGGGCGAGGAGCGGGGATGATAGCATCGACATTCTCGCCCATCGTGTCCATCAATTTATTCGCCATGGTTCGTCTTTTGCGTTTCGCCTTCTGGAGATCCAGACGCTCCAGCGCCTCGGGTCCAATATCGCGCGCGGCTTGTTCGGCAGCCCGATTGCGAGCCTTTTCGGCAGAAGGACCAGTCAAGCGCGTGCGTAGAGAGAGAACACCAGACTGCATTCCCACAGCTAAGTGACGATCTTCCTGGGTAGCACCAGCAGTAATGACGGAAAGCGAGAGAATGGGGCTCGGATACTTGGAGCTGGACACTACATTCCAGCCCGCTGTCTCGAAGACCTTGATATGTCCGTCAAGGCTACCGCTAACAACACGCCTGCCACCAGAAGCCAGGGACAGGCATGTTACTGTCTTTTGGTGATTTGTGATGAGATGTAGGGGCTTGGCAGCGATGAGATCGAGGACCGAGATGCTGCTGCCTGAAGCGGCAAGAAGGGTCGTGGCGGATGGCAAAGGGAGAACCTCTTCGATGGGGTCGGCGTGTTTAAACGTGAGAACGGAGCCACCTGGTGCCCGGGCGTCCCAGACCCGGACGGTTTCATCGTACGATCCGGAGACAATAATGTTGTTATTTCCACCCGGCATGAAAGTACCACTTCGTACGTAGTCGGAGTGGCCACCAAACACGCGACTGGGGTTATTCGATGGCAAATCCCACAGCCTGACCGTCTTGTCGTCGCTTGCGCTCATGAGCGTAGTCAGCTCGGTAGGGCACCACTTCGTCACCCACACCGGCTGCTTGTGTATATGCCAGGTCTTGAGAATAACGGCCCGGGTCCCACTGCCAACATCAAAAACCTGCATCTTGCCCGAGTCTTCACCTGCAACCAGAACCCTTCCATCTGCTCGAATTTCGCCGCTATGCGCTTCGCTGTCGAAACGGCCGATAGTCTTGAGCGGTTCGCGTTTGCGGATCGAGAAGACATCGACACGGGGTCCCGAGGTCACAGCGAAGAGATCGTTGAACTTGGCTGATGCCACCATCGAAATGGACGAAGCGGCGCCAGCCGAAATGGCGGGGAAGCTGATGTGCGATATGGGCCATGATGCTGTTGATGTGTGTGATTCCTGGCTCTTGAAGGATTTCCAGTACCGCTGATCAGCTGTAAAGGGACTGGGCCCCTTCGCGAGCTTCAATTGAGGCAGCGGAAGCACTTCTGCCGCCATGGTTGCCGTCCCTTGATTTTGCTGTAGTTCCCAAGATTGTTGTTACTGTTCTCAATTTTTTTCATGGATACTCTGCAGCTCTTGTTTCTGCCGGGCGGTGGCAGCCAAGCACCCCACTTAGCATCCCAGCTGAAGGATGGAGGCAGTTGCAGGGATCGTCCAAGGCCACTTCGGCGCCACCCTGGTACACGACAGGCGCTGCGTCGCAATCCAAAGCACCATCACCCTTTGACGCCTGTTACCTGTTATGCAATACGGAATGATATAAATTGTAAAGGACTTTGAGTTAGATATAAGGCCTCTGCCATCAAAACATGGTGCCTAAACAGACCTCTTCTCCGGCTACCAACTTTCTATGAAACTTCCATCCACTAACAATCATTCAGGGCTCGATAGCTGCAGGTTATTGGCTTTGTCATGTTTGGAAGTGGTCTGAAGACGAGCTGAAGCAGTCAACGGAAATGATAGGGGTGTGGAAGTTGGTACTCGTAAACCTTTGTCACGTGCAACACGTTGGTTTTGCCTCCAAACACCTCAGACTCAGGCGCATTCCACCATAGACGTTCTTCCTTGCCGCCTCTACCCGATGATGGTTCTTCTTTCCCTACATACCTACAAGCGAGTACCAAGAGGATCGAACAAGGAAGAAATTCTTTCAGGGTAGACATTTAGATCGCAATGGGGAATTAGAAGGAGTGAGTCCGACCAAATCTTTCTCTTTGTACTCGGGACTGCGAACTGTTGAGCGTAGCTAATCTTGAAGCTGAAGAGTCAGCGCCCAGTGCTGAGGGGAACCCCGCCTTCACCTTGCTCGCGGTGATTGGTTGATCGAGGACGGCAACCCAGCTGGGCATTCAGTGTTTGGGGAGCCGCAAGTTGCTTCTTCAACGTCACTCCTGCCGTTCAAGAGAATGACCGGCAGCAAACACATGGAAATTCCTCGTCGAATATTGTGCTCTCTGTTGTCGCTGTCTCTTTTGATCAACCTTTTTCATCCAAACTCGCTGTGACACCCCGCCGTTGTCTCTCGCTCTTGCCGCATCGATCCAGATTCGCGCCTTCCAAAGCCCAGACAAGAAGAATCTCACCCGCCGATTCTTTGCCTCCTTCCCCAACAATCGCGCCTTGCTCCCCTCTGTCTCGGCATACAAAAACCCACCCTTCTCTCGACCGCAGTCCATGCGCTGGCTCTTTTCTTCCACGCTGATCACAAGAAGAAGAGGGCCCGTCTCTAATGGTAGGTACCCCCGGTCGCTTGGCTTCCGGCTGTCACCCTTGCCGGTTCATAAGCCCAACCCAAAAGCATGGTCACTTGCCTAACCAAATCCATCGCTAGCCTCGCCATCTTGCAAGCACCCCTGCGCGTGGAAGTTTGGGCTGATAATATCATGCCGACGCAACCAAGCGGAGGACCTCCCGATCCTCGCGTCCAAGGCAGACAGATCGCAACCTCCAACGCAACCGTGACGGCCTTCCTTGGGAACCGCGGGCAGCCATCCTGGATGAGCGGGGCATGTTTAAAGGCGATCGCACGTCCTCGGGCTCGGAAGCAAAGTTTGAGCTCAGCACCTGCAGTGCACACAGAGTAAGCCTCCCCAATGGAATCTGGTTGCGCGACTGCAACGATAACTGACAAACGGTTGTTCAAGACTTGCGCAAACCGTCCTGCCATCACCGGCACCCAGTGATGAACCGAGCCCCGCCGTGTCGCATACGCAAGATAGCCCGAGCACAAATCCGGCTGCATTACCGGACGCGCAACCGATGGTATCCCAAGCCACAAAACCTGCCGTCACGGATGCACGCTTTGTCCACGACTTGACCATCGACGACCAAGCTCCTGTCGCGCCTGCCCAAGCCCTTCCCTCAAGAGCAGACAGCAGCTTTCAGACACCCGCCAGCCAACCTCTTCCTCTTCTTCAAACGAGCCTTGAGCCTTCAGCCCCCGCCAACAATGGAACTGTTTCACCGTCGCTCGCGCTGCTATCAGGAAGCCCCGCAAGTCCTTTTATCCCCCAGAATGGCTTCACAACAACGAAGAACTTTCAGGTGCCACAGGCACCTCAGGATTCCGGGGCGAGCCCTCTTCCACTTAGCCCCGGCGTTGTCAACGGACTACCTCCTCCCAAGCGACGGCGGACAGAGTGAGTGTTCGTGTAACCCTCTGCCATCACTGCGTAACTGACCCATAACAGGCACCTTCAGCTCCCTGGTCTCAACTACCAAGAATTCCTGAGGAGGGTTGAACAACATATCTGTGCCTATGGTGGTGAGCAGGCATTTAGCGCGGACATTGAGAAGCCCAGGCTCCAGCTTCTAAAAGATGCGTGTAAGAAACGCGATGGCTTCTTCCTCGCCTTGCACCAGCTTTACTGTATCTGGTCCTCATCACCCGAGCACGCCTTACGTTACTTCGAGAAGGATCCCACCACCCTGACCCGTGCCTTTGAGGTTATCGAGACCATTCTTAAGAAGAATCACCTCATGTCAGATGCGACGAGGACGTGGTTCGGGCAATTTCCGCAACCCATCCACTCACTCCTCAACCCCCCCACCAGCTACACGGTAGCCATTCGCCAGGTTGCAAACTTCCTGGAGAATTTGGCAATGAAACATACCTATCTAACCAATGCCACCGTTGCCCGCAAGTATCCTTTTCTTGTAGAGGAGCTTACCGGAACATTGGGATGTTACTCCCCCGTCTTGCAGCATATTCTCTTCACAGCATGCAGGAGGAGGCTTGGTGTGCATGACAGCCCGATTGCTTTACAGATGGAGCAGTTGTTCCTTGAGGATCAGAAACATCACCAGCCCAGCGGTGTTCATTCCCCCGGCCAACTTCCTGACCAGGCAATCAATAGGCGAAACAATCTTGTCAAGCACTATGTGCAGATGGTCGCGGCAGCCGTGGGGTCGCAGTCGGCGGTTGTGTCTTCTTTGGTTCCCAGTCCACAGTCTGGATTTCTACCCCCTCAACCGCAGACCAACCAGGCGCATAGGTTGATTGCCGCACAACCGGGCGTGTCTGCGGGCGTAGTCGGTCATACCTCACCAGTTGTGCCAACCCTTGGCTATAACTTCACAGGACAAGTTCCGCCTATGTTTCTAACGCCGCCGTTGCAAACCCAGTCACACGGACGGACCTCTGCGCACATCGCGCCGGCCAATCCATTGGGAATACAACAGCCTCTAATATCCTCCGCGCCCCAGCTCTCATCGCCCCCCGTCTATAGTCCGGGTTACACGCCAATTGTTCCCTCTCAGGCCACGCAACTTCAACAACATCCAGTCACCGCTATGCAGCAGCTGCAACAGATGCAGCAACAGCATATTCAGCTACAACAACGTCAGCTGGACCAGATGTTTGCAGGCCGCCTCCAGCATCTCAACGACGAAGCCATGCAGGAGTCTTCGCTGCAACAAATACGACAACAACAGCCGCAACCCCAACTACAGCTGCAGCCCCAATTGCAACCGCAACCGCCACAGCCACAACTACAGCCACAACCACAGCAGCAATTGCAACGTTCTCAAGTGCTTTCGCAGCAAGCGGCTACACAAGCGGCCCCACAGCAACAAGTCCAGCAGACACAGGTGCTTCCGCAGCATGTAAATGCCCAACCAATCCCGCAACAGCAAATTGTGCAAATGCAGCGGTATCAGGAGCAAGCGCAGCGGCAGCGGTGGTCTGGCCTAGTCAACCAAACCACGCAGTCAGCAAACTTTACACCTCAACAACGAGCAATTGCTTCCACAAACCAGCCGGCCTCGATGTCCACTTCACCACCCTCCAATCCTAGCCCCATCACCCAGCCAGGACTAGCAAATTATGTAAGGAACGTTCACCCGCAGGCGGCCTTCGCGCAACAAGTCTTACAGTTTACCAACTCTCGTGTCAGAGATGGGCGACTGGATGATCGGCTGTTGCCGCCCATGGGTTCTCAGATACCTCGGCCAGAGTGGCCTCATGATCCGTCGGATAAGAAGGCGATCATGATGTCCCTTCATCAGGCTCATCTCAGGAGCCCAAAGCGGATTATGAAAAACGCCTCCGCGGAGCGCTCTTACCAGGCTGTCAAGTCATTGGCCGTAGGGCCTGACCTCGTCGTGCCAAGAAATGTCACCCACAAGCTGTATTTCACAGTGACGGATGAACAGTTTGCGCTGGCTTCCAGGATCGCTAGTCGGAATGGTGATACTCAGAATATCGCAGAGCATTTTAATGGTTCTTTGAGGTGGAGATTTCGTTGCTGCCGCGTTGATTCACCGAGCTCTCCTCCGACAGAGCAGCAATGGGTCACACTTGAGACAAGATGGCCAAAGACCTTCTACATGACCTGCAATAAAGAGATCTGTGATGTTCGACGGCAAACCCACAATGGAAAGGACCTCCCGGTTGAACTGACAGATTTTATTGTCAGAGGGCAGAACATCATTGAGATTTCTCTTCCAGAGATCCATCGGGAAGGCTCACTCAATCGCTTCATGGCTGTTGAGGTTCTCGAAACTCTCAGTCACTCAAATGTCGTGTCACTTGTTTGGGAAAACCGTCTTATTCCCGAGGAAGAGACGCTACAGGTCATCAAAAGTCGCCTGAACGCCCCTGCTGATGACGACGGGGTCGCTTTCGAGGCGCCAGATCTGTCCATTGACCTTGCTGACCCTTTCAGCTCCGTCATATTCACAGTTCCAGCCCGGGGTGTGGACTGTACTCACATGGAATGTTTCGACCTTGAGAATTGGCTTACTACACGGCCCTCGAAAGCTTTGCCTAAATGTTTTCACAATCAGGTTGAGTGCAACTGCCCAAACTTGTTGGAGCCTACAGTGCCTGACAAGTGGCGGTGTCCGATATGCTTCAAAGACGCGAGGCCATACAGCCTCCGGATTGATGGCTTCCTTCTCAATGTACGACGGCAATTGGAGAAAGAGGATAAATTGAACGCCAAGTCGATGCGGGTCAAGCAAGACGGCTCGTGGACGGCTGTCCTGGGCTCAGACGACGATGCAGACACGGACGAGGAAGAGCAAAAACGCCCATCGCCAAAGACGTCCGGCCCAACCACTGCTGCACGGAAACAAGAGATCGAGGTCATTGAGCTCGACTAGCAGAGTTTGTGATATCGTTCCAGTCGCATGTCTGTTGTGCATCTAGCACCGCAATCTCTCAATGGCGCGCCGCCAGGCAATTTCCGAGCACATTTTGGGCTGTAAACTTGGCAAGTCTTGACCAATGGGTTTTCCAATACTGCTGCATTTGCGGTGTATTTTACCTTTTACCTTTTACATGTCGATCTTTTCTCACTTTGGGAGATGTGCAGCGTACGGACAATGGGAACAGCCAGCCCACTCAGTCCTTCGCTCTCTGTGTCTTCTGAGATTTTTCTTCGTTTTTCTTCGTTTTTCTTGGAGGGTGAAGGAGAGGGAAATCTAGGTGGCTGGCGGGATGGTCTAAAACAAATTGGCGTTTTTGGAGGTTTATTCCCCTAGGAGTTCAAGCATAACGTGCATGCCTGTGGGCCCACGGGCACAGGCGCTTCCTTTTCATGAATCAGGCAGTCATCTCAAGTGAATGGGATCATGAGGCTTTTCGGCAAGGCGCTTGGGGTGTGAATTACGGACCGGCATGTAAGCGAGGTGTATGGCGTGGCGTTTTGTGTGGATTGCACTGCACTTATGGACTTCGAAATCTGTTGGGATACATACTCCTGTAGGGCTGTCGTTCCTTGCTTTTAGTTAGGCTCGCCGTTGGGCCAGACACATGGCTCACCTAACAAGCTTTCATTGTATTTATTCACTCGTCATAAGAAAGGTTTAGTAAAAATACTGCTATCCGCAGAGGACAGTCGGCATTTCTTAGTTTCTGGCACTGGATTCTGTTGAAGTTACTCTACAGTTCCAACTTAAGCATCATGGTAGATGAACTACATACGTATTGTGAATTCATTGAACAGGATTTGTGATTCGCTCCCCATGTCCACCTCACCCAGCGAATGCGCATGATCCTGGATAATTACCAGTCGGTTGGCAGAAGAAGGTGGAAATCTATTGCTCATACGCGTTGTTCGTAGAAGCTTGAAACCCGGGAGAATTAGTTCCCATAACGCCGGTCTCATGGATTACATTATCGTATAGCACCCGGCCATAATCTTCTACCTGGCATTCCTCCTTCCTCCCACTCATTCCGAACCGAACTCCCCTCTTACTGCTGCAGTCCTTTGAAGTTATCGCACAACTTCCACATTACTGTCTCCCCTGGTTTCATAATCCGCTAGCCCTTCTCAGGAAAGGTGCTGGGCTCATTCTCGTTGGTGACGCCGCTGTATGCTGGTCTTGCAGTGTTGGGGACCAATGGTCCGGTCATCATCTCGGCCATGGCCTCGTCGTAACTTGGCGGGGCATCATCGTAGGGTGGTGCTGATGTGGCGGGCGATTGACCTGGTGTCAGCTGCGGTGGATATAACGGGTCAGGGGGCCGTTGTTGCTGCGGTCGTTGCCGTTGTTGTGTTTGTTGCTGTTGTGGTGGCTGTTGAGGTTGGGCAGGGAATGAGTTGCGGGGTGGTAATTGGGGTGGTCGAGAGGGAGACACCGAACCTGGCCGATGCGGGGCTTGTTGGTGTTGAGGGGCTACTGTTTGCCGCCTCTGGACTCGACCGAGACGCATGGCCTCGAGGAGTTCGGGAGTAGGCGCGAGCCCCGAGTAGACTTCGACTGAGCTGAAGTGAAGCGGGAGATGGACCTCCTGGGGAATCTCGGAAAGTCGTGTTTTACCCTTTCCACGATTCGGTGGAGCTTTGCCCCATGCAAGACCAATTCTCACATCCAATTGGTAGTCTCGACTAGAATCGCCGTTAGCAACTCCTGGGATAAGTGCATATATATCCTGCCTTACCTCAGGTTACAGGCCACAAAACTCGGCATCACAGTGTTCGGGAGTGGGACATCTCGCCAGACGTTATCAGGCAAAACAATTTCGGCCCCGGTAGTATCGCCATGGCGAGAAACGGGGATCGACAACCCTTGCCGTGATACGACAACCCAACGGGAAGTCTCGGTATGGATGAGATCTTGACATCGAACGATGGTCTGGCCGATAAGGTGGATTTCTAACGATATGAGAAACACTTCGGCATCTGTTGGGGCAAGTTTCTTTGCGATCAAACGAAGTGGCACCGGTTTGTTGCACGTAAGGATAGCTGGGTGTGGTAGACGTGCTGACATCTCGATCGAGGGAGCCATAATGGATGGGCTGGCTGGTGGCTGGACGCTCAAATTCCCATCAACGGTGGGGCTTTCCGGCCCCAGATTAGCAGTCGAACACGAGGCAGCTGTAGTTGGCTTCTGGGCGTGGCTGCCCGACCAAGCAGGGAAGAAACTTGACCGTTTCTTCCCTTCGGGCGCCGGACTTGGCGATCGACTGCGGGGCCGAAAGGTGTATGGACGCCTAGCATAGGCCTCTTGGTTCGTCTTGGCTGGCCTCGGGGGCTCAATGGGCAAGAACTTGAGGCCGAGTTGGTAGCGCCAGTTTTCTCGGAACAGGCCAGGTCTCTGGATAGTGACCTTGACGTAATACCGGATCTCAGCTTCCCCGGGAAACCCGGTAAAGCTCGGAGGGAGCGTCCTCTTGACGTGGGTGTACATCAGCTGCTTGGTGCCGTCCATGACGCGAATACCGCCCAAGCCAAACAATCCGGAGCCCGAAGCAATGCCGCCGGGTCCAGCGAGGCCGCCGATGCGGGCCATTGCTGCGGGGTCACCGCAGGCGTTGTTGAAGGGGACGCGGAACTGGAAGGGAAAGCGGTGCTGGCCCGCAGCAAGAATGATGGGTGCGGGCAGCATGGGTTTGTTCTCGTCCGGAAAGACCTGTGCGACCTTGTACATAATTTTGTGGTTCTCAGTCAGGATGTCGCCGCTGGGGCCGAGCTCCCGCTGCGAGATGCCAGTCCCCGAGCCGTCGGGCGGCATGCCGAGGGCAGTCTTGGACTCGCCCTCGAGCTTGACGATGATGGCGCCGACGTGCTCATTGCGACTGAGAGAAATAACCACGTGTCCGCGCACAATGTCGAGGTTGGTGTAGAACTCGGGCTGGTTCTCGAGCGCAATGCGGATTGACATTCTGTGAGGAAAAGTATGCGTCTGTGTCGATTCAATCAGTGGATGACATCACCGAGCCTCATCCATCGTGGACAGCGATGTCGTTTCTGTCAGGAACTTCAAGGCGTGGCTGCTCTTTGCTCTTTCCGTACAGCAAAATATAATTACGATGGTTCAACAGAGCTCAGGCGAGCTAGGGGGCTGCGTTGCCCAGGCACATTGAATGAAGCGCCGACAGATCCCGGCCGATGTGCGGTTTGCCCGCTCCGCCGCAGTGGACGTCGCGGCAAGTTACGTCAGTTGCAACCTGGATTGCCCCCTGCGTCCAAGACAAAGCCTAGGCCTCCCGCTTTCCTCAGGTGTGCCCTGCTGCTTGGCGCAAACTCCAAGAGACGAGGATCTGAACACCGGATGCACAGCCGGAGAAACGAAGTGAAGGCCAGATATTGTGCCACTTGCATGACGTGGGGCGGGGGCGTTTGGTGTGAGATGGTTCATGTTCCCCAGCTTTCCTAGCCCGCTGGATAGCAAAGGCGGTGTGTGCTACAGACACGTTATCTTATCACCCCACCTGATTTTCTGCCGTAAACCACTAAAATATTAGGCCATCGTCGCCAGCAAGGGGAAGGCGACGGCCCCAACACAGCCCGAGAAGCGAATTGCAATTGCAGTACAATCGACAATGGGGAAGGTCAAGACACCGAGGAGGGCCGTCGCAAGCACTGGGCCTTACGACCGGAAGGCTGCTTCGAAAAGCGCAGCCAACAGCAACATTTTCAAGTTCGACAAGGATTTTGGTCAGCACATCTTGAAAAACCCCGGAATTAGCGATGCCATTGTTGAAAAGGCCTTCCTCAAGCCGACTGATGTCGTTCTCGAAGTTGGCCCTGGAACGGGCAACAGTATGCGGCCGCACCCGTCTTATTTATGCTGCTGCTAACCCTTAACCTAACTGCAGTCACAGTCCGCGCTCTCGAGAAGGCGAAGAAGGTCATTGCTGGTACGACCACGCGAGCATGGCGATCTTTCAGGCAACCCTTAGTGCTGACCAGCTTTCCCAAACAGTCGAACTCGATCCCAGGATGGGCGCTGAAGTTACAAAGCGAGTGCAAGGAACATCCCTTGCTAAGAAGCTCGAAGTCATACTGGGAGACGTAATCAAGATGTCCGAATTACCTCCATGCGATGCTCTCATCTCCAATACGCCATACCAAATTAGCAGTCCCTTGATATTCAAGATGCTTTCCATGAGGAACCCCCCAAGGGTTGCTGTACTTATGGTAGCGTTCCCTTCAGACTGTCACGCTGAATATGGGAGGGAAGCTGATCTGATCGCACTATAGTTTCAAAGGGAATTTGCCAAGAGGCTGGTGGCTCAGCCTGGTATGGTTACCGCAAACTTCCATATGAGGTTCTGTCTGTTCATTCGATCCAGGTGACCCTCTATACTCGAGACTTAGCGTCAATGTTAATTTCTGGGCTTCGTGCCGGCATATTATGGTCAGTCCAAGAGGTTTCTCCCCCCTGAATAACAATCCTAACAGCCTGACGCAGAAAGTCGGCAAGCAAAATTTCAAACCACCACCAAAAGTGGAGAGCGATGGTGGGTTTGCCACGTTGGTTTTGACGGCGGCTTTACTGACTATCCCCCAAGTTGTCAGAATAGAGCCCCTGGTAGGTTGGATGGCCCGCTGTGACACAGTACGTTGTTGACAAGTGTCAGACCGGGTCCGCTCGCCCCAACATAGCATTTGAGGTAAGCCACCAGTAATATTCTTTTCCCAAAATCGCACTAACGACTTGACAGGAGTTTGATGGCCTCCTCCGTATTGTTTTGTAAGCAGCAGCGACCGAACTTCGCTGATATTCGCGATATCTAATTTCATACAGTAACCGAAAGAACAAGACATTACGAGCAGCGTTCGCTCCCAAGGAGGTCCTTTCTCTATGTGAAAGGGTTCGCATTTCACCCCTCGTCTCGTTTCACTTACTGACAACCATACAGAACTATAAAGTCTATTGCTCCCTAAACAATATTCCCATCGACGAGAGCATTACTGTTACCGCTGATGCTGACGACGATGTGAACATGGAGCCTGCAGATGTCGACATGGGTGCCGATGAGGGAGGTGGCGAGAACGCTCAGGACAACAGCGAGGATTGGGACGGGCTTGACGACGAGGATGAAGACATGCCTGAGTTCTTCAAGGAAGCCAATGCGGATCAAGCCAAAAACGTGAAAACACCAAGTCGGAATCCCAAGTCAAAGGTCGCCCTCGTTGTCCGCGCCAAGGTGAGCAAGGTTCTCCTTGGGACAGACCTGGCAGAGAAACGAGCGAGGCAATGTGATCAAAACGATTTTCTCAGGCTTTTACTTGGTAGGTCCCCCCCTCCTCTTCCTCTTTTTTTTTCCCCTGCGCATAAATTCTTGCCAGCTATCATTTTGCTAAAGGTCCTGTGAAGCATTCCACAGTGAGGGAATTCACTTCTCCTAGGTACCAGCCGACTATCGCCGCAAGTCAAGAGCACTTCGAGTTAGCGTTGAGGCGTTTTGTGAACGAAGGGGAAACTATAACGACAGAGGCGTTGAGATAATCCCACTCCTTCAATATCATTGCTCAGAAGCAATGCCTGGACCCCACCGCATCGTGAAATAAGTGTCAAACTGAATAGAACATGGCTGTCTTGGAGTAATGGCTTCTCCCCCCTGCCTCTGGAGAACGACCTGCCCTGTTGCTTGTAGTTCCCATGTCCGCCTCCACCAAGTGAGCCCTGTGGGTACCGAGGCGGACGACGATGTCAACATAGCTGCGGTCAGCGATCTTGACATTCCCGGACTGGGAAATCACTGAACAGCATAACAAGAGAAGGTTGCGTAGGGGGAATCCGGGCACCCAACCTTATGCCCTACCTCATCTGGCATTCAACATGAGAAAAAAGGATGGATGTGGTGAGAAGAGTTTCTCCCCAATCTACGCCTTAGTGCTACATACCACATCCTACCAACTCCGCCGCTCACACAATCAAGGGTTTGAACATCCCAGGTGCGTACACGATGATCCTCTTCCAGATGCGACCATCCTACTAGATAGATATCCTCATCGAGCCACCCAGCCGCCCAAGCTACCCATCCAACACCAGGACATTAAGCCAACCACAGAGTTAAACAATGATTCAACGCCATGGCACGCCGCATATATGCTCATGAAAATAGAATAGATTAAATGCAGATAGATGCGTAATGGACATGCTGAAATACCGGTGGCGATCTAAGCCCACGGCGTTTCGTCTTCGTGAATCTGGAAGGATTGTGAGCCCTCACCTCCTCCAGAAGCGACTTGATTACCGAAACTTCGGTTATTCGGTATGATTGGCGTCGGCCAGGCGTTCTGCTTGCTTGAGTATTCGCTTGGTGGCTGGCTATCCTGGCCGCTTTCTGTGTCGTCGCGGTCAAGGATGTCAATATCTCCATCTTCATGAATCTCAATCGATTGAGATTGAGACTGCGACTGGGTCTTGTCGGGGTCAACGTTTTCGGAGTCAGACATGTGGTCTTCGATCCCGGCCCACGGGATATCTTCTGGCCTGGGCTGGCTCGACGTTTGTTGGACGGGTTGCTGACCCTGCCCAAATGCACCCCAGCCTGCGGGATCATTTCCGCCATCAGTGTCGATACCATCCAGTTGGTCATCTTCGTCTTCATCGATATAGACATCGACATCGGAGTCGCCGTCTCTAGAGCTTGCCCGTACACCAAAAGAGTTGCTGCCCCGAGAAGATTCCCTCACCTGGTTGGTCTCGTCATTGGTTATTTTGCTATTGTAGGGATCGGTCGATGATCCCTGGTCATCCTCAAAGTCGGCCTCCATATCCTCGTCGTCATCAGGTTCGTACCCATTGGACAGTTGAGCCATACATGGCCCGCGGCTCTCTGCCCGTTGATACGCGTAATCGGGGATGGCGTCACTATGGGGCGTCGCGTAGTAGAATGGAGTAGTCCGTCGGTCTCTGTCATCTGGGAATCCCAGCGGCGCACCCATGGGGGCGAGTGATGGCGATCGGCTCATGCTTGCCCGACTCCATCGCGGTGTGTTCCGGGGTACGAGGCTGGGGGATCGCGTGCTCAAGCGACGCTTAGAGATAAGGGCAGCTGTGGTAGTCATGTTAGGCGCCGCCAGCTGGTGGCTTGAGGGGCGAGGGCTAGCTCTCGAGATGAGTGGGGGTGAGCGACGCTCATAAGGAATGCCGTTAGGTGATTGGCCAAACAGCCGACGGCGAGATTGTGAGGGGGAAACCAAGGCAGGTGTCAGGGGGGGCAGCGAAGCAGTCCGCAGTTGTTGTGGCCGAGAGCTTTGCTGCTCTCGTTGCATACGCGGCGAGTGTGCTCGAGCGACCACCTGGCTGCTGGACAAAATGGGTGATTGGATACCAGTGAAGAACTGCTGCGAGGGTGACGTCGAAGAACCTCGTGAAAGTCTTTGATGGCGGCCTTGTCGAAGACTGAGAGCGGAGGTGTTTGCGCTCGGGGCTTCGTCCAAGCGGTTATCCCACGCCCAGCAATCCTCCATCGCATCCGCCTCAGGTACAGCAAGGTCGCCGTTGCTACTTTGCGAGTCAGGGTAAACCCTGCTCAACTCACGCAGCTTCTGCCAGGACCAACCGGACTGGAAGGCGTGGTAACTGAGAGGATGGTCTTGGAGATAGGCTTCAGGTTGTGTGACATAGAGCCTGTGTGTCCCTGTAGCCTTCATCACCACACTTGACACCAGAAAAGTAAAATCCCACAACGCAGGCGTCGCCATCTCGGCTGGAGCCAGAAAACGCAGCCGCGAGTCTTTGTGGAGCTTCCGCAGCGGAACCCAGTCGTGTCTAAGGCCGAGGAGGTCAGTCAAAGGACCGCTTGCAGCGTAGCCCGACCGAGCCGGCAGGCTGGGGGATATGCGAAAAACCTCCCCAAATGCATTATGGACCGCGAGCTGGATGCTCCGTGCATCTGGGCCCCTGACAAAAACTGTCTTGATGAGACCGCGGCTCTTTAGTCTTTGATCGATGATACGACCAGGCGCGAACGCTCTTGGAAGGAGCCAGTTTGAATCAGAGGCCTGTCCCGCCCATTCTCGAAACTTTGGCGACTGTGGATCCGGTGTCGACCTGCTGACAGTGTTTGGCAACTGGGTCCAATCCTCGGCGTTGGACCCTGCTGAACGTCGCTGACTTGCAAACTCGTGTGCTCCCACCCAGATGCCCTTCAAGGGAAAGGGCAGAAACACCACTTCAAGTTCCCAGGGTTTGGTGTAAGAGGGTAAAGAGGCTGCTTGGAGGTGGCTGACCTGTGCTTGCAAGGACTGCAACTGGCTATAGAGTGCGCCGCGATTCACCCCAGTCATCGTTGCGCTTGTCGTAATTGAAACGACGCTAGCTGTGGTGTCATCCGCAGAGGCCTCAGGCCGAATGGTCCGCCGACTGCTGGCTATGCTGCCGTTTTCGTTCAGCATTTTCTCCACTTCCTCTACGCGCGATTCGAGTTCGGTCACGCGGAGATCGGTATGATCGTGTTTATCGTGGCAGTCTTCATGGCCCGCGACGGAGAACGAGGCGTTTTCGAGCCGATCGAGCCGCTGTTCATGGCTATCGACCGTGTTCGACAGCTTTTGAAAGGCGTCGTCAGTGACACCATGCGCTTGAGACAGAGCAGGCGTCCCTGACGAGTGCTTGGCCATTTCCGCCTCTCGAAGACCCGAAGAAGGATACTGAGCGGGCTCATCGTCATCCAGGGGCAACTCGTTCCTCAGAGCCGAACCTCCGTTCAACGTTTGTAAACCTTTCCCGGCGAATGGCCTCATATATCGAGATTGGCTCGATGAGGCCGTAGATGGTGGCTGGGATAGGGGCATTAAACACTGCGACGGAATCGGGGGCAATCCATTATTGTGCGCGGGCTGAGATTGGAGTAGATTGCCCCAGCTATTTAACGTATCAGGCATTGCACTCTCGGGTCTGAGGCTGGCCTCCTCTGTCGGTAAAACAGTAGCAGGATCCGTTCGGTGACTGGCCAAGGGTGTCTGAAAGTCCAACATGTTGAGGTCCAACGAGACACCCAGGTTGGAGGGTATATGGAAAGACCCAAGATCATGCACCGGACTTAGGGGCTCCCGGGCCGTCTTGGGCTTTTGGTTCTCCTGCCCGACAACATTCGATGTCGCAGGAGGCTGCGATATTCCAGGCTGGACATCCTCGTGGAAACAAGCATGGTGTGAACACATGCAGACTTCGGCGGGGTTGACAGCTAGGCGATCCTGAAATCCAGTCCCCGGAGGCGCTCTACTCCAGAACCTCCGACATCCGCAACGGGGGAGGGACTGGTCCGTATAGTTGCAAGGCCCGCCCGGGAGAGCGGGCGGCGCACTGCGCAATGGGCCGTCATGATAGATATCGAAGATGAAAGAACTGCCGGGGTCGCAGGCATCAAAAGGGGTCGCAGCCATTGAAGCCTGAAAGAACCATCGCTCGGGGGTAATGAGTTATGGGCAACCGCGTGAGATGAAGTTTCTACGGGGAGACGTCGCAAAGGTCGCAAAGTAATCCGCTTTGGATAGGGGTTTCGCAAAGGATTGCGCTTCGAATGGGGAGAGAGGAAGATCGCGACGCCGACGAAATACCGGCCGAGATGCGACCCAAGGCCAGGCCAGCTGGGTCGCAATCAGTCGTCGTTCGCTCTAGTTCATGATACTGCTTTGGTCAGTTTCTCGTAATGCGAAGTGCACCAGGCGCGATTGCGATATTGCGAAATTGACATCCTCAGGCAGCGGTCGACAGCTGGTCACTGGTCGCTGTCGGGAAAGCGGGGAATATCGGGAAATGGCGGTCGGCAACTCACTTTAAGTACCAGAGTGCTCAGCGTATGCAACAATGTCACATCGAAAGGCAGAATCCAGGGGCGCGCGAGGAGAAACAGATGGAAGCCGTATTGCGACAGCTAAGTAAAAATCGAGGCGCAAGCTGGATTGGATCTCGACAAGTGGTACAGGTCTAGGTTGGGGCGTGAAGCAGGGGAGTGCTCGGCGAGCACGGCGGACATGGCGGGGTAGGCGAGCAGAGGCGGAAGCGCAGGGGCGGGTTGTGAGAGGTTGCAGCTGCAAGGGCTGTGGAGAATAAGTGACTATGCCAGCAAACCAGGGCCAGGGCGAAAGGGAGCACGATGACTCGACGGGTCCTGTTGAGGCAGCAGGGATGCTGCAGCGGCAACTGCTATCCCCATGCCTACGTGCAGGTGCGGTATCTACTTTCGCGACCGTTTGTTGTGTCTTTACCATCAAACATTTTGAATGATTGGGTGCCTAACTTGAGGAAACGCCAAAATGCGCGTGGTGGGCGCGGTCCGTCATCGAATTGGCCAACGTCGTCTCGGTGTTGTGAA
>Ga0247765_1000452_pt1 | contig 32519 bp, 27 predicted proteins | sample UWRJL106311C6_FD_179949 | JGI IMG/M metagenome (GOLD analysis project Ga0247765, IMG submission 179949) | Plant litter microbial communities from Arlington Agricultural Research Station in Wisconsin, United States - UWRJ-L106-311C-6 | ecosystem: Environmental > Terrestrial > Plant litter >...
CTCTCCCCCTCTCCCCCCCTCCCCCCTTCTTCTCCGTTTTTTTTTTTTTTTTTTTTTTTTTTTGGAGCAGAATGCATCGTCACTGAAATGTCCGCACCAACCGATTTGAAAGCTCACGATCTTCATACACACAAACTTTGGCTTGGACCTTCCTCATCGATATCCCTGAGGCGATATCGGGATTGAACTTGAAGGGCGGTCATGGCCGGTTCCCCTTCCCTGTTGCAGATGATTACCTACCTACCTACCTAGAAAGGCAGCCTTCCCGACAGTACATGGACCTAGCTTACATGTACGACAACCAGAACTAGGATTTAAATCCGGGATTAAGATTGGAGGAGGTAAGTGGCTATGTTGAATTTCTTTCCCCCCCTGAAAGGGACTTGCCTTGGTTCGGAGACCCCTATGCCATCTCCCGCGACCCCCCCGCCCTTTTTTCCCCCCCCCATGCAGAGAGTTGAGGCATCCCACACACTCGGAGGGATATTATCTGGAGCTGACAAGAATTGCAGGCTTGTGTCTGCGTAGGATGGATGGATTTGTTTCGCTAAACACCTTGAACAGAAAATGCGCAGCCGTCAGGTCAGTCAGGTCAAGCCCAGTGACTCTATGGATATCCGTTTTTATGTGAATTGACTGATGCTAGGATCCTTTGCGGACATGGATCTAAAGTGCAATGCAAGTGCCACAATGTAAACAAGACTAGTCAATTGATTGGCAAAGTCACTTTTTAGTTTCCAATGGCTTCAAAGTTTTGGAATTCCCTAGATACAGGTTCACCTAAACGGGGGGAGGGAGCCTATGACAAGAGATACCACCAAGGCAAGGCATCCCCAGGCGAAAGAGGCTGATACGCACTGGTTAGTAGAAGTGGAGAAGTCTGTAGTGTAGAATGCAGGAATGAGCAAAAGGCAGCTTTGCTTTGCATTAGTGTTTTCTTGTCGTTACGTTTATTTGTTTTGGTTGCCTCTGGACGATGGCGGCTGCCTAATCCTGTTTGCTCCTCCAGTCCCCAGTTTGTGTGTAACAGCCAAGTGCCAACAAGTGCCAACAAGGGGTATCACCTGACCTGAACCTGACTGACCAGTATCCACATTTTCGCTGCTTTTTATCCATACCAAGGCAGCCCCGCTTTTCCATTCACCCTGCTGCGCTGCAAAACACTGCTGCAGGTGGAATCTCGGTCAGCTGATGTCCTGTCCTGTCCTGCATTGCATCAATACGAATGGAGCTTTCCCTGACCTTTGCTTACTTGCTAGAGCTCTGCCTCTCTGCCTCTCTGCGTCTTTGCCTCTCTCCCTCTCGAGATCTTTTCCTTTTTCAATCCATTGTAACGTCACTCTCATTGCTTTTACTTTTGCGGATAATTTCTCCGGCCAATTGATTGAGGAAGGCCAATCCTGTCGGTCCCAAGGAAGCTTCAAAGCTTGCCAATCAAGTCCAGTTCAGTCCAGCCCCCCAGCTACTTTCAAGCAACACCAACACCAGCACCAAACCCGGCATCTTTTTTTTTTTTTGGCCGGAAAAAAGCTCATTCAACATGAGCGACCCTGTCCATGTCAATAGCTCCAACTCCGGTTCCGGCTCTACCAACTTAACGTCGGTGGCGCCCAGTTCCGGTTCTGGTCCCAAGCTCAATACATCTCTCAAAATTGCCATCTTGCTAAACTCTTACCGCTCCCCCTTCATCTCCGATATTCGGGAATCCTACGTGCGTTCCATTGGGGCGGTCGCACCTGATAGTATCCTTACTTTTTTTTATCCGGCGGAACATATACCCGTTTCAACTACCTCTAGTACTACTTCGACATCTACTTTTACTTCGACCGGATCAGTGGTGGGGCCGGTATCGGGACCAGGTCCGGGATTGGGATTGGGATTGGGATTGGGGACGATACACGGAGGATATGGAGGACATGGATATGGACACGCACCACCACCAGTACACGTCCATGGTTCAGAGACGGGAGGACACAGAGAACACCACCGCGGGGGATACGAATATGAATACCGCTTCAACGACTTACCCGACCCCTCATCATTCGACCTCATCGTCATTGGCGGCGGTAACGCCGACCCTCGCAAGACGCACGGGTGGATCCTGCGTGTGCACCGCTTCATCCGTGACGTGGTCGCAAATTATCCGTCTACCAAGTTGTGTGGCATCTGCTGGGGACACCAGACGATTTCCCTCTTGTTTGGCGGGGAGATTGTAGATATGGGGATGCCCGAGGTAAGTTTCCCTTTGTTCTCCTTCCCTCCCAATATTCCCAGACATGTTCCATTACACCAGACGGCTTTGTTACGACTTCGGACATTTCCGGGAATTCAATTGTTTGATCATCCCGCTTTGTGGTCCCCTTTTTTCCTCCGAAGACGACGGGAAGTTTATCTTTCCTGTGATCCAAGAACACAAGAACGCAAGAGTTACTCAAAAGAAAACGGACAAAAAGATAAGAAAGAAAGGGAAACACTAACATAAGAGAAAACACAGCTAGGCGTGACAGAAGCAAAACTCACCCCCCTCGGCCGTCGGTTCCTTCCGCGCATGGCCGACGGGGCCGGAGTGGTGCGTCTCCAGCAGCACCACCGGCGGGCCGTAGGACGGGCGCCCAACGGGTTTCACGAGCTGCTGGCGGGGAACCAAGCCTTCCTGAGCCATAACAACGCCATCCTCACCTTTCAGGGCCACCCGGAAAAGGATGCCCGGGCTGCCAAGGTGCGCATCCGTGATGCTGCCCGCTGGTTCGGGACAGACATGACGGATCAGCGGGCCGTAGCCGACCTGGTACGGCAGATGGAGGTACAGCACGACGGGCTCGAGGTGTGGAAGAGGGTGCTGCAGTGGGCAGAGGAGGGGGTCATGCCAGTTGGCAGGCAAGACTTGCCCAAGTTTTGAAAAACTGCCCAAAGCTTATTGGCCAGGCCGGGATAGGACTCGGGTTGGACAAACAGACAGATCAGACCATTCCAGAGACAAGCACAGAAAACTGCACTACACAGCCCGAGACTGAGACATTGCCGACCGCTTTGTGTTACCGAAATCCTGAGATCTGGGACTCAGCGAATCTTTGTGTGACAGCCACGAGAAACACAGTCCGGTGATACGGTTGGTGCAGTCGCTATGTCACGATTTGCCGCCCGATTTCCGATGTGCACTTCCATAATACCCGATCCACGATGTACGCATCGGGTCGCTGCCTGGTCCAAAAAAAAAAAAAAGATTAGTGAGAGCCCAATCAATTAAAGAACGGACTCAACTTCCTGCCTGGGCAGCTGGTCGTTTCTTACCCTCGTAAAGAAACGAGAACCCACCGAGGCACTTTGTAGTGGGGCTCCGAGTCTCAGTCCGGGGTAGGCCCACCGTGGCGAGCTGACCACCGCACATAGGAAGCAGCCTGGCCCAATGCTTCGGGCGGGTGACTCGCAATGCCATGTCCGGCACTGCCGGCTATCACCAAAGCTGACTCAAACCGGGACCCGGAAGCCGAAAGAAAAAGTGCAGAAATCCCAAGATGGCGGACGATTTGCCTTGGCTAATATTTTGGAACTCGTCTTGTTTTTCCAGCTTGCCACGTCCCGGGCAGTCGTGAGCCGCACTTCCACGTCAGACGCTTGGGAATCCGCACATGCCGCTAAGAGGTGGGTTGGTGGGCAAAAGTGGGGTTCCCGCTGCGACAGCTCTCGTTAGACCAACTGTGCTGTGGCACCCACTTCGTAACTTCGCCCATTGCAATGGTGCCACCAAGTGGCGGCCATTATCTGTGATCGTTATTCTGGCGCTTCTACCCAACATCGAGGTACGACCGAAGCGGCCCAAAGCGGCCCAAAGCGGATAAAACTGCATTGGCAGTGTGGTTGCGGCGCATCATGTCGTGTGGTGTTGGCCCCATCCAGTCTCCAGACAACGCGCTTCGGGCGAGGCTGTCTACCCTCTCCCGCTTTGCCCGCAATTTGGCACCCAACTTGCAGAACCCCTAAAGACCCTGATCGGCCGACCAGTGTCGATCTGGGGCCCTTCCCGTAAAGGTGGGTAGCATTGGGGGGTGTCGTGGGAGTTGATAGCTCAACCGGCTGATAAGAGCATTCCATGACATTTTTATGTTGAGCCGCTTCCATCCATCATGGAGGGGTTTCTTTCCTGCCGTGGGTGGAGGGCCCGGGCCAATGGGACTGCAGAGCTTGGGTCATCCGGGGAGACAGTGAGAGAGGGCGAGGATGGTGTGCTCCCCTCTGCCATACCTGCCCGTACCGGGCGTTGAAGAAAAGGAAAAAAAACCATCGAAAACTGGCCGGGTGATACCTCTGGACACCTGCAGCTGGCTATTCTTGTTAGGTAGTTATTAATAATGCATCGCCATGAATAGCCCGTCGTGGGCGGCCGGTTCCCCGCGGATTAGCAACAACCTGCCCCGTCTAACCAGAGTGGACCGCCGTTAGGGTTGCATCGACGGTGCGGTGTGGAACAAAAAACTGAACGTCTACCGACTGCCGGTCGCCGGCCACGTTACCATCTCCATGCCCTGTTTTTGATGGGACGTCTGTTGGAACGTGCAGAGAGACAACTATGCATGTTAGGAAAGTCGCCGTCCCGTCTTTTGTGCGTCAAAATGCAAATCCACAATCTCGGAATGTGTCGAAAATATTTTCAAGGACCGGAATATTTCCCATGCATCGGGCCTTGACACCCGGCCATCCAGGTGCCGACACATGGACAGCAACAACGGCACAGCCTGTGCCGGGTGGTTCGGTTGTCTGTGATCGGGGACGCACGACGATCCGGACGATGCTCAGGACAGGACGAGATCGTCAGAGGTAAGCGAACCAGCGAATGCGGACAGGATCCGATGAAAAAAAGAACCGGAGGATAGACCGGTGGCCGACCGTGATGGCAGCACCGTGAAAGTGTTGAGACGTCTTCGAGGTGCACACAAGGAAACACGGTGTGACAGATGGGGAGTTTGCTGCAGAAGCTGCATGCCAGGAGTCCCCTGCCCCCCGCTAGCGCGCCCGTGTGGTCCCCCCCGCTTCCTGTTTCTGCCAGGCGAGCCATCACCAAGCTCTGAGCACCGATCCAAACCAGGACGACAACTCGAATCCCGTTCGAATCCAACGCGCGCGGCGGATACTGGTTTGTCATGCTGCTGCATACCGATAATCACCCCAAACCCACCATCCGATACGGCGGGCAGTGGCGCGCTGGCCCCACCGCTCGCGTCGCCTAATCACGAAAATGGAGGCAACCTCCCGTGCTTAGTGGTCCGCAGCCCGCTCTCGATGCCGCTCCCCTCCGAGTCGGTGAGCAGCGTGGCCATGTCTGGCATGCCTGTCGCGCTCTTTTCTCAGTCTGGGCCTCTGCCTGCTGCAACAAGGATCACGCGCATTTGGACCCTCAACACAGGTTCCCTCAGCTGCTCGTGAGGCTGCTGCCCCGACCGCCTGCTGGCTGCCTGTCTGTGTGTGTCTGTCTGCGGGTCACCCTGCCTTCCTTCACCATGCCGCCTTCGCAGTATATAGTGTCGACCACCTCGCCAATGGTCTTGTCGACTCCTCCCCCTCCTCCCCCGGAGACCCCTAGGCTAATTGGTCGCTATTTTTCGGCCCTGTAATGTGAGTTGTGTCCAGACTCTCCATCCTCCGACTTTCTGCGCCGTGCGCTGGCTTGCAAGCAGGGGTCCTTATCTCGGCGGAGGGACCCAGCGGTGGTCGATTGCACATCTAGAACTCTTTGTTCCGCCACCGATCGGCCCTCCCGCCCACTCCTCGGGGCCGGACTGCCGTTCTAGAGCCACGCTCCCGCCCCTTTAACCTCTTGGCTTTGGGCAGACGGGCAGTTTCAGGAATCATTGGCTAACAGCGACATCGGCTTAGATATCCCCTTTTACTCACTCCCCCACGAGACTCTACCCTTGACACAAACCCTTCCGACCTCACCGCTCAAACCCACCACCGCACGATTTCCCATTTCCCAGACGACCCGTGAACTCAGACGCTGCTGCCCGTAATGCACGGCTACTCGTCCTCGTCCGACACGGACGACGAGTACAGCTACCGTAAGCACAAGGGGACCGTGCCGGCGACCACAACGACAACCGATGCGAACAAGAAGAAAAAGAAGCGCAAGCTGCCCCCCCAACAAACCATCAATCGTGTCTGGAAGCGCTTCAGCAACAAGAGGTTCAACAAGGCGGTAGCCGTCCTGCCATTCGATCCCGTCCTGCCCCCCACCATCTCCGACCGATCCAACGAGCTCCTGTGCGCCGGCTACGAGCGAGCCGCTGAAGAATGTCGGCGCAAAGTCAAGAAGATCATACAAGAATGTCGGAGGGTGAACATGCGTTACCGAGATCCCGGCTGGGACCTTGTAAGTGCCGTGCCGTCTCTGTGGCTCGCCAGGTCCATTTTTTTTGGGCCTGGTGGCTGCATCCTGGGCCGCATCACGCCTGGGACCACTAAGTCCATGATGGTCGCTAATTCTGTAGGACTGGGATCTGAAAATGGAGAAGGGACATTGTCTCAACACCCTCGGCCGCACAAAGTTCGACCTCAGCATGTCAACCATGCTGAATCCCAGCTCGGTCGTCCCAAAAGCCGTCAAGCGGGTCCATGAAATATTCGAGAAGCCAACGTTTTTGGGCAATATAAGTGGATCTGACGTCAAACAAGGTAGTCTCGGCGATTGCTGGCTTATGGCAAGCTTCTCGGGTCTCGCCAACGTCAAAGACGGCATCCAGCGCATCTGCGTCGAGTACGACACCAGGATTGGCATTTACGGATTTGTCTTTTACCGAGGTGAGTGTGTTCCTGGCCCTTTAGTGGCCTTGTGCTGACAGCTTGCAAGATGGCGAATGGATCTATTCCATCATTGACGACAAGCTCTACCTCAAGTCACCGTGTTGGGATTCTCCAAGTATGCAGCGCGATTTGCTGCAGCAGATCGATCGTGAGGATGTAGAGCGAGTCTATCGCCAAACGTATCAGACAGGCTCCAAAGCCCTTTTCTTCGCTCAATGCAAGGACCAGAACGAGACCTGGGTTCCCCTGATTGAAAAGGCGTACGCCAAAGCCCACGGTGACTACGCATCCCTTTCCGGCGGCTGGATCGGCGAAGGCCTCGAAGACCTCTCTGGTGGTGTCACCACGGAGCTTCTAGCTTCGGACATCCTGGACCTGGATGGCTTCTGGGAAAACGAGCTTAGCCGCGTCAATGAAGAGTTCCTCTTTGGTTGCAGCACGGGCTTGCTCGACGGTGGTTACGGCGACCGGGATGGCATCTCCGAGGGCCACGCCTACGTTGTGATGGAGGCACGGACACTCAAGAATGGCACTCGCCTTCTGAAGCTCAGGTACGTATCGCCAATTTTACATGTCTTGGAACTGTGCTTACTCGAGCGTTTGTAGAAATCCCTGGGGTAAAACCAAAAAGGGAATTTGGGAGGGTGCATGGTCCGATGGCTCCAAAGAATGGACCACCGAAGCTCAACAGGAGCTGGGCCACCAGTTCGGAAGCGACAGCGTCTTTTGGATTTCGTACGAAGATCTTTTGCGCAAATATCAGCACTTTGACCGCACACGGCTCTTCCGCGACCCGGATTGGCGGTGTTGTCAACGGTGGATTGGCGTCGAAGTGCCCTGGAAACCACAGTACAACGAGAAGTTCCACATCAAACTGACCCGCGAGTCTCCCTTGGTCTTGGTTCTCAGCCAGCTCGACAACCGATATTTCAAGGGACTGACTGGCCAGTACTCGTTCCGCCTCCAGTTCCGCCTTCATGACAAAGGCCGGCCTGATCCCGAAGATTACATTGTCCGCAGTCATGGCAACTACCTGATGGACCGCTCCGTGTCTGTTGAGCTTCCCTCCATGTTGCCTGGCAACTATAGTGTCTTCATCAGCGTGATCGGTGAACGCGACACCAAGGTTCCCAGCATTGAGGAGGTCGTCAAGCGTGAGTGCAAGGAGCGAGCCGAAAATGAGAAGCTTGCTCAGGTGGGCTACGCCTACGACCTCGCTCACAGCAAGGCTGCTGCCCACCTCGAGGCGGTGAAGAAGCTTCGCAAGAAGTCGGACCAGAAGAAGGCTAGCAGCGCCCGCCTCAAGGAGCGTCACCGACTCTGGGAAAAGCGTCACCTCAATCGTGAAGTCACCAAGAGGCAAGGCCGGAAGAACAATCAGAAGCTGCTGCTCAAGCAAGCTATACGCGAAGAGAAGAAACGCATCCAGGAAGGACTGAAACCCCAGGACATAGGGATTCAGACTGAGGAAGCGCCACCCAAGAATGACAAGGGGGAGGTCAAGGAAGAGAAAGAGACCAAGAGCGAGAACAAGGCCGATGATAAGTCGGCCGAAGAATCGCCCAAAGCCGTCGACGAGAAGACTGATGCTGCTGCTGCCGAGTCAACTCCAGAGAAGAGCGAAGACAAGTCCAAAGACGAGCAATCCAAAGACGAACAACCCAAGGATGACCAGCCAAAAGAAGAGAAGCCCAAAGATGACCAGCCCAAGGATGAGAAAGATGACGCGAAGTCAGATGAGCCATCGGACTCCAAGGCTGAAAACAATGATGAAGCTGCCAAAACCGAAGACAACACAAACGCTGATAGCGCATCGAAGGATGACGAAGCTCAGGGCGACAGAGACGCAGAGGATGAAGAGACTCCCGAGGGTACTCCAATCCCCACTCCTGACGAGACACCTGCCGAGTCGCCTTCTGTCTCGCCGTCAATTGAGAAGACGGAGGACCAGGCTTCCGTCAAGTCGGAAGACAAAGTTGACCTGAATGACAAGAAAGAGGATGCAACGCCGCCAGAGGAAAAGAAAGATGATGCAGCAGCCAAAGACTCGGACGCCAAGACAAGCGACACGGGCGACAGGCCTGTCGACGAAGCGGACAAGTCCGAGGACAAGCCTGGCGACAAGTCTGGGGAGCCTGCTGACGAAGAGGGCAAACCTGAAGACAAGTCTGCCAGCAAGTCTGAGGAGCCAACAGGAAAGTCTGACACGCCCGATGACAACAAGGACAAGGACGGCGCAGATGACAAGGAGCGCGACTCTGGCAAGCAACCTGAAGAAGCGCCCGAGGACAAGCCAAAGAACGAGGATAAGGACAAGCCAGATGCCAAGTCAAACGACAAAGACAAAGCCTCTGATGAGGCAGCCGACAAGGGCAAGCCGACCGATGACAAGAACAAGGCCGATGACAAGAACAAGGCTGATGACAAGAACAAGGCCGATGACAAGGACAAGGCCGACGACAAATCGAAGGCTGATGACAAGCCCAAGGATGACAAGCCGAAGACTGAGGAGAAGCCAGCATCGACGACCAAGTCCGAGGGTCAGAACAAGGACAAGGCAGCCACACCCCCACCACCTCCTCCCAAGACGAGTGCTCCCCCACCAGTAGCACCCAAGGGTGCGCCTGCTAAGAAAGCACCGAACATGTATGTCACGTCGGACGGTGAATCTAGTGCATCGCCGATCGAGGACTGGGAGGCACTTTACAGCAGTGACGACATGACACGAAAGCCGCGGCTGAACCCCCCGCCGCCTCCTGGTACTGCGGTGGTGAGCAAGTACCGTGACGAAAGCGATGACGAGAAGGGGCCTGACCCGTGGAATGCTATCTGCGTTGTCGGACTCCGCGTCTACTCCAAGGATGAGGATTTGGAGCTCCGCATCGTCATGGAAGGGGGCGAGCTTGAAGAGGGCGGCATGGGCGAAAAGGGGGGTGTCGACATTGACAACGCGCAGGCAAATGCCGGAGGAGCCCGAAGTCGCAAGAAGGAGGATGAAGATGAAGGCGCATACGAAGGTGACAGTGAGATCGAGAAAAAGAAGAAAGCCAAGAGGGAGAAGAAGAAGGACGGCGAGAAGACAGACTCGGATACCGAGAAGGACGACGAGGGCAAGGCTCCGTACCCTGTCATTGTGCAGAAGGGCAAGGGAGACGACGAATACGAGAGCGCCAAGGAGCCACCGATGGACTGAGGAGGGTGGTCAACGATGGAATGACGATGCATGATGGATGACATGGATAGATGGCGGGCTCCATTGGAAGGTGTTGCTGTTGTTGAGAGCATCCAGCGCGTGCGAGGTTTCATGCGATGCATTAGACGGTGTGTCGAGACATGATTTGTGGTGTTGAGTGTATTCTTCTCTTCTCGGCCCAATTTGTACACGAAGGGCTCTACTCAATTGGGTTTCGTATATGTTCTACTCAGTTGTTATATAGTTGGGTGGGTCGGACGGGTTTGGATCAATGTACGGCATGTAGTTGTGAACATGAATATTGCAATTTTCTGTATGGGGTTTTATGTACGTGGAAATAAGCATTTGACTTTGGCTTTGTGTGAATTTACTTTTCCCTTATGGGTTCCGCAGCTGGGGTAGTTAGTGAATTTATACCATGTGGATTACACAACTGAGATAACGAATCTGACTGGTACTACACTAATGATACAAGCATTGACTCCGGGGAAAGGAAAGTCCATTTCCTAGACACACACCAGGGTATCTCATCCTCGCGTTATTCGTACATCCATCCCTTCCTTCATCCGCCGTATGAGTATTCGCCTCCTTGCCAAGATCGATTTCCCGCTCTTGTTGTTTTTGCCATTTTGATTTTTTCATTCTGGTTTCGTCTTTTCCGTGCTGCCAGCTGAGTACTGGGATCTAGTTGGACTTCTTCCCCGATCCCGCCATGATAGGCTTCTTGTTCGCGGCTCCGTTGGCTTGTAGACGGCCTTGTTCAGTGAAGCGGAGGTAAGCGAATGCGCCGGCAGCAATGATGGCGAGGATGATAAAGTTGCCTGTGTTTTGTATCTTTGTTAACTTGTTTCTTTATTTTTCTTTTTCTTTTGAGAAGTGTGTTGGGTATATCGTATCTTAGGGGGGAATGTGATGGAGCTGGAGGTCTGGTGGTTTGGAGATGTGGAGTGAAATTGACCGCATGTCGTCGTCCGTCTGGAAGAAACCAGCGGCAAGTCCACCACAGAATAGAAATAGAACAAAAACGAAAAACGAAGAAGGGAAGGAAGGAAGGGAAAGGGAATGGAGCATACCAGTGACAAACTTGCCAACCCCTCCCACCAAATCAAAGACGCCCTTGAAAATGTCGGCGAAAAACCCAATAAACCCGGCAAACAGGTGCGCAATCCCCATAACGAACGAATGCACTACCGTGTACACGGCGCCGACGACGGAAGCGGCGAGCTCGTAGATGGATGCGAAGAGGTCGGTTACGGCGGTGGTGATGGCCATTTTTTCTTTTCTTTGTCTGGTGAGTGTTGGGTGTGGAGTGTTTCAGTGGTTGAATGTTGTGGTTTGGTAGGTGTGAGAGTTTGGTAGGTAGGTAGTATTGGTGAGAATCTAGCAAATGTTGCGATATGTTAATCAACGGGGGAAAAAAAAAAAAGGTATGGAGGGGCAAAAACAGAATGGGCTTTATAAAACCGGCTGCAGTGGCAGTGGTTGATGAGGTAGGTCCGTCCCTCATGGTAGCTTGGTACGTAGGCAGGAAAGTTGGGAGTTGGCAGGACAAGGTGATGACGTCAGAGATGCTGGCGCGAGGAACAAACAACGTAATCGACGGCCCAGGCAGCCCACTTCTAAACAAAGCGGAGGGTTTTCTCCGGTTCTTGTGCCCCCTTGATTTTTATTATTTTGCATGATGAGATAATTGATGCACACGTGGTAGGGCTATGGAATGACGTCTGCTCTCGTTGTTTTCGTGTTTTCCTGTGGTCATTAGGCTGTCCGGAACTTGCCAGAGATCCCTTGGAATTTGTATGACGAAGTGCTGCTGGTGTTTTCACCGAGGCAATTGGACGAAAGTGTTGCTTTTAGTGTCAAAACGCTTTCTTACAAGCCTACAATTCTCATCTACCTTGCCAAAGTTTGTTGGACTTTCAAGTTGTTGCAATAGAAGTTACACCGCAACATCAAGCGCAAGCCATCTGGGACTGCATGGGTTTTAAATGGCATCTTTTCAGAAAATTTTCTGCTCTAAGTGCTAAAGTGACTTAGGTAACTGTCTTACTCGCACTCGCTCCTTCGCCATTGCTGGACGCTTGAGGGTTATGCGCGGTCACCCTAGGTTGGTCCATTTGCGATTGCTTCGGCGCTGCGTCTGACGCTTTAACACCCGTGTCGTTGCCACTTTTGGCAGATTCAGGAGCAGGGGTTTCCACTTTCTCCCCCTGGATTTGTTCCGACCGCTCTGTCGGGCGAAATCCAAATTTGTACCTACGCCTGCTTCCTGTTCTTCTACAATGGCAGTTAGTGGTCTTGAAATCGCCGCTTCAGGCACAGTCGCGGCACCTGTCATCATAACGATGCTGGCATCGCCATTCTCAGTGACCTTCTCCTTAGGCACTACTGATTCTTGTTTTTGTTTCCACTGACGCCTGACAAGGAAGAACACAGCGAGAGCGATCAAAATGATACCAATGGGTACAAACACCGCAATGAGAATGGACTTCCACTTTTGATCCGTTGCTTTTCCCGGCTTAGAAGCGCTCGAGGGCTGACCCGAGTCCGAAATCGAAGATATTGAAGCAGAATCAGACGTCTCGTCAGAAACGGTGTTGACACATTTCTCTCTTGGCAGGTTGGCACAGAAATGCTTCGACATCGGGATGTGTGCATTCAACCTTGCAAACGGGACAATTTCAGGCTTCGGCACAGCGCCAGAGACGAACTTGACAGGCGCAAAGGCTACCTGTAGGTTATAAGTGTCGAAGGCGAGGTAGGTCCTGCGGAGCAAGGAGCTGCCCAGATTCCAGCTTGGAGGCATAGAGTATCCAAGACTATTTGACAAGTACTGCACACCGAACAGGCACAATCTAGGATCATTGGTCCTCAGAGTCAGCTCCCAGTAGGAAACGTCCGGATGCACGACGAGGTCTCGGATTCGAGCTGTGAGGATGGGTCCACCGGCGCCTCCAAGCTCGAAACGTATCTCCTCGTCACTGTTCATGCCAGCGTCGCAAGGGATAACAACCCGATCTAGGGTCGAGTTCCACTTCGCGCTAATGAATTCCGCGATGGCCTCGACAACTGTCAAGGGAAGATAAGAATAGGGCTTGCCGGGATCGATGTCCACAAGTGTATGGAACTCGTCCGGAATGTCCTTCAATGCTAGCATAGAGATTTCACGGATTCCGGTGCCGCTGATCGACGACAGCTTGACTCGGAATCCCTTCACCAATGGGTAGGTGTTAAGGTGGACCAGTGTTCCTTCGTATCGTGACTGGTCTATGGCGCCAAGGAGCAGACTGCCCGTGTTTCCCTCGGTGTCGTCGAGCCAAATGCTGTATCCGGGTGAGGCGATGGCTCCCGAGGAAGCCACGCGGTCGATAAATGTTGGGCACTGACCGCCTGAACCGATAGAGGCGGTGCCGCTGTTCAGGCCCAACCATAGTCGACGACTCGGAGCAGTTGTCTGGCAGCGTCAGCGGACACGCCATCCTCAGAAGATCAACCAAAGCTCACATACGCCCCATTTACAAAGGGATGAGATGTCACCCATGGGAAGTCCAAATGAGGGAGAATAGTCCCAAGAGCAAGCCATGGCGGTCACCGACGGGACCCAGGTGTGAGGGGAAGATGTCGAAATTGCCAACGACATGGCCTGCGGAGGAGTCCCAACTATGACATGGGCAACATAGACGTGCCCCGATGCTGACAGCGGGACATGGCGGGCTGTGTGGCGCGCCGAGAGCGTCGAGAGTCTTCCATCATCATGGACTGCAGAAGGAAGGGAAACAGGCGCGACAGTGGTGGCGGTCAGGAAGCACAGGGCCGCCGCCTGTAAAAATAAACGAGCGTAGTGAAGCGCCATTTTCTCCAGGGGATCAGATGGGACGACTTCTGAAGAGATACAGTAAAGGATTGACGAGACCTGAAGCTCACCTTGCCATGGTTGGGGGTTGCAGCGAGACTGCGTCAATGGATCCCGCACCCGAGCAAAAGGAGAAAAGAAGGCAGCACAAGTAAATGGGCAAGAGCCCAAGTTAACTGCTTCTTGTCATTAGAGTCAAGTGGATCATGCTCCGCAATGTGGAATGGTTGCCTCGGGGTGTGTGTCTGTTATCCACAACAGTTGATCTTGGTGGTGTGCAAACCCCTGACTTGTTGTTAGTGGACGCTGGGCTAGAGGTCCGAACAAGCTTCGAATGAGCAACCTGGAACGCAGCACCTGGAAAATCGTCGGAAGCTGTGTGCTATGGCATCGAGCGATGGAGAAACATTATTTTTCTTGCCGACAATGGGAGGGTAGACATAGCATCTGATAAGGTTGTCGTTCGGAAGGTGGTCTTCATAGAAAAGCGTTTGGCGTTTGCTTTTTTAGGAGCTGTCAAGGCCCGCTCCACGCGGTCGCTTTGCTGGGAAGTCTGGTGAACTGCACGGGCCATATGCTGCCCTGCGTCGGACACATGCGGAGAGATGGGGCATAATTACCCCGCCACCCCACGCCATCAGCACTCGTTTCATGGCCCAACTTGTCGTCAATATAAATACTGCTAACTGCACATCAAACGCCACGGATTCCCGACAGCATCACTGTCACTACTAAAGATGCAGTCTGGAATTACGGCCTCGCATGAGCTGGTCTCCGAGTTCAACAGACTTCTCGGGTCAGATGAACACTTTGGCCTCCTGGTAACGATTGCGAACGAACAGCTGCAGCCCCGCGCTCTCCTCACGCCCTCGTCTCGAGGCGCCTCGTTCTCCTCCAACGTCTCCTCCCTGCTCACACCACATGTCAAGCCGAATGAAGCCCTCTATGTCATTCTGCGGCGATATTCAGATGTGCCGGCCCTGGTGGCCGTGACCTACGTGCCCGACACAGCCCCTGTGCGCCAAAAGATGCTTTTCGCCGCGACCCGCCTGACACTTGTTCGTGAACTCGGCAGCGAGCACTTCCGTGAGACCATATTCTCTACCACAGCCACCGAGTTGAGTCCGGCCGGTTTTGAAAAGCATGACGCGCATATCGCCCTCGATGCTCCCTTGACCGAGGAGGAACGCAGCCTGGGGGAGGTGAAGCGCGCCGAGCAGGAGGCCGGCGCTGGTACAAGCGCGCGCAAGATACACCTGAGCAGCCACATGGCCATGCCAATCTCTGAGGATGCTTTGGCCGAGCTGAAGGAGCTAGGGTCCGGGGGCGGGAGTGGGCTAGTGATGTTGGTAGGTTTTGACCACGGACCCACTGCTTGGATGGACACGTTGGCTGACGATTCTCTTCTCCCTAGAAAATTAATCCCGACACCGAAGTCGTAGAACTCGTTCCCTCCTCGGCCTCTCCGTCCTCGATAACCGAACTCGTACAGACCATTTCATCGACGGAGCCTCGCTTTACTTTTTACCGCTACACACATCAACACGGTGGCATCGAGTCCAGCCCAGTGCTGTTCTTTTATACTTGTCCGGCGACACCTGGGGCGAAGGCTATCAAGTTCCGCATGATGTATCCTCTAATGAAGCGCGCTGTTTTGGAGACTGCCAGTCGAACCGGTGTGGAAGTTGACAAGAAATTCGAGGTTGAGGAGACAGACGAGATCACAGAAGAAACTGTTTTGGGCGATCTGCATCCAAGAGTGGAGGAGAAGAAGGCTTTTAGTCGACCCAAGAGACCGGGGCGGTAACTGAAACTTTGCGACCAGGTGACTTCCATAGCCCGTGATGGAATACTACGTAGCTGCATGGTGCAATTTCACACATGGGAATACGTCCGCGAAGTGGTGTCCACCGCTCAGCTGCTCTGCGATTTGTTGAATCCGAAGAGCGAGGGTCTTGTGCGCCTAAATGCAGAGCATTGCCCCCGATTGTGGCTGTGATCCAAATGATTGGAGCGCAGGTGGCCACTGCCCGCCAAGCATTTCCCAACGGGCGTTTTTGAGGTTGCATGGGGGGTGCCATCGTACCTTCTCAAAAAGGTCCCGCTGTCCAGGTCTGCGACTTACGGTCTCTGCGCGATGTTGTCCACCTCCAACTTGGGAAGCACCTTCCCAAACACGTCAACATCATCATGTCAGGTCTCGAAGGCCTCGCCCTGGCCGCGTCGGTCGGGGCAGTCCTTGAGATGGCTGACCGGGCCTACAGGGTTGTATTTCAGTATCTCCCAGCGGTCAAGAGCGCCCGAAAAGACGCTGAACGCCTGATTTCCGAGGTGAGGTTCGTTATTTCCTTCCTCTTTCTCACTTGACATGAAATTTTGACGGCTCGCATCAACAGAAGCCTGTGCGGGGTTTTGCACAGTCTAAAGATCTTCGCTGCCGCCCTCGAAGGCGAAGACCCGGGGGTGGAAAAGACATTTCGCATGCAACATATCGAGTCTTGCTATCATCTCCTCAGCAAAATCCGCTCCGACCTAGAAAAGGCCGAAGGCGGCTTCAACAGCTCTAACAAACTCAAAGCACTGCATCAGAGGCTGCGATGGCCATTCAGTGAGGAAGAGACCACCAAGCTCCTCGACCGCGTCTCCGCTCACAAGCAGACTATGAATCTTGCCATGACGGCAGACTCAGTCACTGTTCTCTTGCGGAAATTGTCCCGCCACCACGATCAGGCCGATGGAAGGATGGCCAACATTCAGTCAGACGTCAGGCGAACTCTTGAGATTACTCGGCGTGTCGAGATTAACGCCAAGAGGCGTGACGTTCTCGATGTCTTCTCTCGGGCCGACACCCAGCCCGCATTCGAAGCGAGCGTATCGAAGAGGTTCCCCTTCACTGGCCTGTGGCTTACTGAGGGAGACCAGTTCCAGAACTGGCTGTCGACTCCCAGATCGCGTCTCTGGCTTGGCGGCATTCCGGGGGCTGGCAAGACGGTACTCGCAGGTGCCATGATCGAGCAGGTCTTGGACATGAGCAACCCCAGCTGCGCAGTCGCCTTCTTCTTTTGCGACTCTTCCAACGGCGTTGTCGCTTCTGCTATCGACCTTCTCGGGGCTTTGGCTGGCCAACTGGCTCGCCAATCTGATGATGCGTTCGAGATTCTGGAAACATATTATGCTGAGCTCCGTCCGGAACAAGGCCTCCCCCGCCCTCCATCTATTAGCCGTCTCTCTCAAGTATTGGCTGAGATAATCGAGGTGTTCAATCGAGTTTACATCATCGTCGACGGTCTTGATGAGTTTGGCGACACCACAGTCACCATCATCGAAACGTTGATCGACTTGTGGCATTCGACAGAGGCTTGTTCTCTGGCACTGCTGAGCCGTGATGAGCCCCACATTCGGGACCAGCTTGAAGATGACTTTGTCTACATCAAGGTTGAGGCTCGAAAGGAGGACCTCGAGCCTTACGTTGTTGCCAAGATCGAGGAATGGATATCGCACAAAAGCAAGAAGACTAAACGCAAAATCTCCGACATGACTAAAGACGCCATCGTTAAGACCCTTGTCAACGAGTCTGACGGCATGTTTCGGTGGGTTACATGCCAGATCGACTACATTTGTGGCGAGTTTTCTACCGACAAGGAAAGACTTGAGGCTTTACGCGGTCTCCCTCCCACGCTTAGCAAGACGTATGAGCGCATCCTCGAACGCATCAATCAAAGGGGGCCACACATCCAAAAGCTCGTGCAACGCGTCCTACGGCTTATCTTCCACCTTGGTATTGACGCCTTCATCCCAGCGCTTCGAGAAGCGGTTTCAACATCCATCACAAACCCGGACGATCTTGTCACCCAAGAAGAGATCACGCTCAGGTGCAGCAGTCTGATTAGGATCTCTAGCGACGGGGCGCGATTCGAATTTGCCCATTTCACTGTGCGTGAATTTCTTCAGAATGACGATCTCCTGGGATCACCATTTGAGCAATATCACATCTCTCAGCGAAAAAACGCGCTTACACTCGCCTTGACCTCTGTACGCTACCTACTTCAGCCCGACTTTTCGGATCAGAAGAGAGACGCCACTGCTGCAGCAATGGAAGCCTTGGAGAGGGCCAAGTTGCATCCATTTTATCCATTTGCATCGTATGGCTGGTCGTTGGATGCAGACGATACGTTTTACGAGGATGACGAGGTTCGACAAGCAATTCTGGACCTTTTCTGCCGCCCCGATAAATCAGGCAACTTCACCAACTGGGCACTGGAGCTTTCTCGGCAGTTTAGCCATGACAACAAATTGATCGAAATAGTTTCCCCCAACTATGACGCTCGCAAGATGGATTTCTTCATAGGCCTGACTGCTCGAATGACGCGAGCGGACTTCACCCCCTTACACATGGCATCAGTCCTGGCAATCCCATGGCTCTGTAAACATCTCATCTCGGAAGGTGCTGGCGTTAACAGGAACAGTAGAGTGGGAACACCGCTGCATGGCGCAATCGCTGGCCCGCTGCTTTTCGGCCATGGCAATCTCGACACTTCCATCCATTCCTGGGAGGCCTTCAAACCATACGAGCGCCGATTGGAGACCATGAAGCTGCTGTTAGAAGCTGGAGCGGAGCCCGGCGAGGTCTGCCATTCTATTTGTTGGTCACACACGCCAATCTTCGTTTCCAGCCGTATTGGGATGGCCACCGCTTTCTGGGCCCCTCTTCTCGAACTCTTGAAAGGCCAAGTACCGGTGGACTCAAAAACATATGACATGTTATGTAACTTTTTCAACAACATGCGCAATTCTCCATACAGGTTCGAGGGGAAAGGGGCCAGGGAAAGTCTCTCCGAGGCTGTTCATGGAATAATTGATTTTTCGGCGGACATACCAGAGGATAAGGCGTACGAAATCACTCGGAAGCTGAGGCAAACGACGCTCGAGTTTGCTTCGAGCCAGCGCACTACATTTCCATGGATCTCCTCAATCAAGCTCAATGTGGGCTCAACAGAAAACCTGGAGCAGAAACGGGAGCAAGCAAAGCTCGCTGTCAGGATTGGTGACGCGGAAGCAGTCCGAAAAATCCTCTCTGAGCCAGAAAACCAGCTCTCCAGCCAAAGGTTTGAGGATGGGGCGAGTCTGCTGCATTTCTCAGTGCAGTCGACAGCTTTGCACGTGATGGAGACCCTCCTGGATGCTGGATTCGATATTAACCTGACCAACGAGCTCGGTTTTACCCCAGTCATGCACTGTTCCAGGGACTTCCATGCACCGCTTCTCCGCGTGCTTGCCAGCCGCGGTGCAAACCTGGGAGCAGTCGCAAACGAGGGACAGACACTGTGGCACATTGCCGCAGTCTACAACTCAGTCACCATTCTGGATCTGTTGGTTGAGCTCTCGGGGGACAGTGCCATGAGTGCATTAGCACACCAGGACAAATACGGGAGAACACCCTTCGTCGTTGCTCTTCAAAATGAATCCGCTGCAACATGTCAATGCATTCTACGGCATGCCAGAGGAGAAGACAAAGATGCGTGTTTCGCGAGTAAAACCCCCCTCTACAGGCTTGCTGTTGCCAAGACATCCTCCCCGACACTTCTCGAGGCCATGTTGGACGCCGGAATACCTCTGGATGTTGTGGAGGAAGACGGGGAGACTCCACTTCACTCGCTCGGCTGGAGGAATGGACCACACTTTGTGTCCATTTTGGAAAAGCTATATCCGGACGCTGGGCCACGGAAGAGTGATGGCATGAATCCGCTCGAGCTACTCTTGGTCCGGATGCTGTCTGACAAATCCCACGTGTTGGGTTGGGAAACTGCAAAAGTCTTGGCAAAGAACGACAACTACAAGGTCAAGACACTGTGGACGTTCCTCGCTGGCATACGTCGTTACGTCAAGTGCAGCGGTCAGCGACCAGGCTCGAAAGGCTACTGCATGGAGTGCAAAGCTCGTGTCTCAAGGGCTTGCTTATTTCTCATGGAACACGGTGCAATAGAATACTTCGAAGAGGAAACTGGCTCTTCGGCGCTCCCTGTGTTCCTGGATTACTGCCGGAATGACCGCGGCGGAAAGTGGGACCTTCTCGGGTTCGACATCATGCAGATGCTCGTACGTGAGACAGAGTACTGGGAAACGGCGAAACAAGACCCCCGAGTTATCGACCTCGTCATCGACGCCGTTCGATATGACGCTCTCCTGGTAGTTGAGTTCTTCCTCGACAAGGGAGTTGATGTCTGCACTCGCGGCACTGCCCCCCTGTCAATCATTGGACAGGCGTGCATATCTGGTGGAGGGTGCTCCGTGGAAACATTCAAATGCATTGTGGCCGCGACTCGTGCAGAGAATCTCAATGCACCGGACTCGTCAGGCTCTGATGAGACGAGATTACTCTGCCTGGTCGGGCAGGACAATGTCAAGGATGCTTCCGCAAAGATGGACATCCTACTGAAGCACGGGGCGGACCCGAACACTCGGTCAGCTGACGGGGTTCCGGTCCTATGCTTCCATCTGGAGCTGCGTTCCCTTCAAAATGCACTCCAGCTGCTGGCTGCCGGGGCAGACCCAAATCTGCAGGACAGTGACGGACGCAACGCGCTACTGGTAGCAGTCAAATGCAACTTGGTCGAGTTTCTCGAAGCAGTGCGGGAACGAGAACACCAGCTGGAGAAGCCTGTGAACTGGCTGCAAACGGGGACTGACCGGGACGGAGGGAAACCTCTTGATGGACACAACGCTCTGCACATGGCTGCCCGCTACTCGTCTGGCTATCTCAAGTGCATTCAATTTTACATCGACAATAGGTTCCACACCGCTATGAAGCCGACAACCGACCAGGGCCGGAACTACTTGCATATCGCCGTCTTGTGGAACAACACCGGAGCGCTGCGACTGCTCGGGTCTATACTTGACGTCAAAACGATCAATGGGCGGTCCAAAGCGGGCACCACGGCTCTGGACATAGCAGCTCGGCGGGGCATGGCCGAAGCCGTGAGGATACTATTGGAGCTGGGCGCCGTGCACGAGCCTGATCCGTATGGGATTACGCCTCTGCTGATCGCTCGTGTCCAAGAACACGAAGATGTCGTCAGCATTCTCGAAGCATCGCTCACACAGGCAAGGCGTCCTCGTCCTCTGAGCGGTGGCGAGAGTGAGACTGAGGACACGGAAAAGCCATCAGCCACGCAAGAAACAAGGGCTGGACCGGTGCCCGATGCATCGGCCACAGCAGGACTCCGATGGGCCCTTCAAGATGCCATTGACAGGGGCAGACCGGTTGTATGCAGGGTTCTCAGAAAATTGGGGTGCCCTTTTGATAGGCCGATGCCGGAATGCGGGGCCTGCTCTCCGCTACTGTACGCAATACTTAGGGGCGAGATGGACATCGTTGAGTGGATGCTGGGCGAAGAAGGGATGGACATCAACATTGCTGAGCCGACGTGCAAGAAGTGCTCACGTCCACGTGGCGTTTCCAAAAATGCACTTGAACTAGTGGCCTCTGCTCCAACCTATGTCAAGCTGCTCCCAGCGCTGATGACCAGGCACCTTGAGTCGGGGAACTTGACTTTCCTCGGCAATTCATCTCCTTTGGGCTGGGCCGCCGAATGTGGAAACCTGGAGGCTGTCCGGGCGATAATCAAGCATATACGCGATAATATCAGTCTCTATAGGTGAGTGGTGTCATTTTTTACACTGGGCAATTTCTAACTTGAAGATCACATAGGGCCACCCATGCAGGTGTTCTGGACGGGTGTCCTACTGTGGGGGACGTTATTCAAACCTTGATCAATCTCAGGTCATCAAGTCAGCGCGATGAACCGACGCCTCTTCAAAGCGCGGCAGCCTTTGGGCACTTCGAAGTTGTTTCTGAGTTGATCAAGAATAAAGCTGATATCGACGCGCGAGACGTGAATGACAGAACCCCACTTCACTCAGCCGTCCAATATGAAGGCGATGACATTGCCCTCGAGAAGACGCTCGGGAGCCTGATCGACGCTGGGGCCAACATGGAATACCAGAATGAGGACTGTCAGACGCCGTTAATGGCGGCGGCGTCGGAAAATAACTTCACAGCCGCCCGGATCCTGGTTGAAGCCGGTGCTAATATCCATGCGCGGGACCACCTGGGCCAATCAAGTCTCTCACTCACAGAAGATGGCCGAATATTTTCATACTTGCTGAGCAAAGGTCTTGACCCATATGAAGTTGACCATTTGGGTATCATGCCGGTGCATTACGCACTCGCAGAAGTTGAGATCAGGCCTATTATCCTGAACGACCCAAGGATACGAAGGATACCTCCATGCCCATCCAAGAATTCTTCGAGATATTGTTGGCTTATCCGATCTCTGAGTCGGAATCTGAAGAAAATCAGCAAGCGACGGCAGCAACTTGGACACTCGGATCCTTTTATCGAATTCGAGCCGGAAGGCGAATCATTTAGTCCCTTGTTCTATGCGGCGAGGGCCAATTCTATGGGCGCCATGAACTCCCTTTTGGACGCAGGGGCGGACATTGACTTTGAGGGATCACCCGACGGCACAGCTCTCATGGCGGTATGCGCGATGGGAGAGATTACACCAGTCAAGCTTTTGGTGAGACGCGGTGCTTCTACAGTCTATGTCAGCAAGCGGGATGGCAACGTGAAGAGCGCCGTGATGGCAGCGCAAGCATTCCCAAAAGTCGTCCGCTGGTTGTTGGTCGAGAGACATACAGAACAACCCAAGATTATGGAGGAGAGCGTATGGGGCTCCGAGGAGCCGGCAGTGTCTCCTTGGAGCGGGACATGGCACGCAAAGCTGAGGCTGTTTAGGGGGGAGCAGCTATGGGACGTCAAGGGGCACACTGACTTTTCGAGCTTTGCCCACCGGGCATCCAAGAAACGGAAAACTGTCGGGGATGGGGGCAGGATAATACCGGGCGCATTGCTGACGTGGACTTATCGGGGCATGGTGGTTGAGGTGGGCATTTTGGATGGTCAGGGATGATGACATGTCGTTTGGCGTGGATAGCTTGCATACATTTAAACTGTAGTTTATGATCATTCCATGTCATGTAGAACACGGTGGACGCTGGGCATTGCGGTGAAGTGGTTCGTTGCTTTGTTGTCTAATTTAGCCTGGTTTTTTATTGGCTCAGAAATCTCGAAGTTGAGCAGCTGGTTTACCTGCTTGGCACAAAGACATTCGACCACAAAGGCTGTCTGATGGCTTCTTTGCGCTACGGACCGCTCAGGCTGTGTTTTTAATTTGTTCCTTGTCCGAGGTTTGTCGGTCACGATTATCCCAACAACAATTTTATTATGACAGGGCGGGCGTGAAAGATATAAATCTGTCCAGGGAACAAGCATCCGACTGCCAACCCTTGGTCAGTACTGGACCGCTGACGGATCAAGTTACTCCAGGAAGGCAGCGTTTCCCCACGCATATACCCCGGTAGGGTTTTTTCTTCTCTTATACGTCAATCTAGGTAGGTAAGGTACCCAAGGCAAGGTAAGAAAAGAGAATTTGTCCAACATGAACTTTGTAAGACTTTGGGCCATAGGCCCTTGGTCTGCCACGGTTGTGCGGAGCGAGGTTTCAAGCGACGCTCTGCGAAGGGGACCAAGTCGAAGGTGGAAAAGACGAAGGTGAAGGCGAAGAAGACGAGGTCGTCGAAGCTGAAGATGGAGAAGTCGGTAAATGGAGAGGAGGAAGTTCAGGCTGTTGATGGACCGCAGCTGGGCTTTAATTCCCAAGAAGAAGAGAATGAACCGAAGGAAGTGGAATTGGGTGACATTTCCGATTCTGACTCTGACTCTGATTCTGATTCGGACTCCGATCACGCCTCCTGCTATGATCTCATTCTCAAGTTGGAATCTCCCGGCCACAAGACCAAGGACTGTGTCCAAGTGCAAGAAATGGGACACAGCTTCGTCAAGATGGATACCGAATCTAACGAAGGGATGGATCTTGACTATAGTAAGGATACCGACATGGCGATTTATCGCTATGCCATAGAAAAAAGCATCCGCGAAGCAGAAAATCACGCCATGGAGACGCAGTGGGGAGTGCCTTTGGAGGAGTTGCAGTCTGAGGAGGAGGGGAAAATCATGTTTATTTGAGCTGCCAGTCAAGTGACTTTGGTTTTCCTCTTCCTAGGTAAGGCAAGGCAAGATTCATTTCTTCACTGTAGCTGATTATGTTGCTTGAAACCCCGAGATAAAACAGAATAAAATTGTTTCTTATTGAGAATGTAAAATGAATGATAGACAGGTGGCCCCAGTTTGCGTAAAGTAGTGACGGACACAATGAAGAATGATTTCATCTGTCGAGGGCCGCTGCCACACGTCAGCAATGACGAATGACCATAACCGCTCATCAGACCGCCACAGAGCCGAGTTGACCTTACCAGCATCTTCTCTGAGGAAATTGGGGATCGAGGATCACGAGAAAGACCTCAGACGGCAGGTTGATACAACCCTTGCTCTGGATAGTTCCTTTGCCAGTGGTGATCCTCTTGAGGTAGTTAATGGTGACAAGCTGGGTGTGAAAAAGGCAGAGTTGATCCTCAAATTCGCGAGAGAGGTTGACGCGAGAAAAGCCAACAGGAATCATGGCGATATTTTCTCTTTCCAAAACGGCCAGAATTCTGAGAGGCTTGGGAGGGTTCGCGGTCGGGGAGAAACCTTCAGTTCTATGCCGTTCATCTAGTTCCCGCTGATTGTCATGGTTGAGGGAGAGTAGGGCACATTGGAAGAGTTAAAAGAGCCACCCGGGCATCTTGGCCGTTGCGCAATCAAGATTCGTCGTGAACTGCGCAGGTGAATGCCCCATGCTTCCATCGCCTTCCATTCCAAATCCAAGCCAAAATGTTCCTGTCCAGCGTACCTTCCCAACAGAGGAAGAACTGCTAGCGTGCTTTGTCCCCAATTGACTCCCATGGCAACACTGTCATCAGCATCTGGAAGCCCCCACTCGTGCCTTTTTGCGTTCTTCTTGGGGACCCCGCTGAAACAAAACGCAATTTACCTTTTTCACCTTTCCAACCCTTCACCCTCACTCTCCCCTTTCACCATTCACCTTCACAAAGCTTCACCTTTCATTTTCACGAAGCTTCGCCTTCACGAAGACCTTCACCTTCACCACGCATCTCGCACCAGCGCTGACCTGAGCGCAAATTGACCTAATTAAGTGCGCGCAAACGCCGACAATCACGAGCTGGGATCATCACGAACAGAGTGGCGCCACAAGCACAAAATCTCACAATGGATCGTATCTGTGCCGAGTGCGACCACAAGCTCCCTCCCGACTCGTACACTGCCGCGCAATGGTACAAGGGACCAGGACTCTCTCGCTGCGTGGGCTGTGTTCATGGCCGCAGGGTCGACAATGCCTACCTAGCCTTGACAGATAGCGGTCGGTATAACGATGCAAGCCAAGCTGCGTTTACGGGGGTTTCCCTTGATCATCCATTCAGCACGGGCGCGTTCCGCAATGTCGCCAAAGGCAAATACACCGAAGGTGCTAGAAAAGGCGAGGATTGCGTTTGCAAATGGTTCAAGGCCGGGTCGGTCTTTGAGGACGACTTCTTCGAGCTTGACATCAAGGCGGTTGACAAGGCAGTTGAGATTATCAACAGGTTCAACCAACTGCATGTTGTCAACCGACAGATCAAGATGAACATACCCGAAGTGTGGAGTGTCTCGCGCTGCAACATACAGAGCTTCCGAGATGTAAAGACCCTGCAGGAGCCTTTCATCGAGAACTATCGGAAATTCAATAGCAACACGGGATGGAACAACAGCTCCATCGCGTGGGGTCGGGTCATGCAGGCTCTCAGCCACTTTAGCTATCATGTCACGGGCGGCAAATATGTGCTCTGCGATCTCCAGGGCGGCATTTACCCACACGAAGTTATCTTATCGGATCCCGTCATTCTCTCTCGCACTCGCCAATTCGGCGTTACCGATCTCGGCCCCGAGGGAATCAGCACCTTTTTCCGCGAGCACTTTTGCAATGAGTTCTGCCGACCCCATTGGGCTCGCCCGGCACGTACCTGCCAACACTTTGAGCTGCGTATGTCGACGTCCATGCTGAAACATAGCGTGTCTGTCGCCCCGTCTCGTCGGGGTCAGAAGCATGTTCCTATGCCGGTTGTAGGAGAGGAGGAGGTGGACAAGGATCCCCGTTATTGAGTGACGATGGGGGCGACTTTGAGGAAGGCGTTTTGATTCCTGGGAAATGGATAATGGATATTGTCTTGATCGAGCATGAAGTTCTGGGAGATGCGGTCAACCAATCTCTGCACAAACTTTGAGCGGAGGTGGGTATCGCCAGTATCTTGTCGTGGAGGGAAGGAATCGCTGGATGGAAGTGGATGATTACGAAGCGATTTTTGACCTGCGTCGGTTCTGGTCTGGATAGGATGGAATGGGATGTGTGGACGGTGTGTGTACAATATATGGCAGACTGCTCATCGTAAGGGATGGGAAACGAGAATGTAGCCCAGTGTCTAGTCCAGTCTATCACAGTCTAGGGGCAAACAGTACTGACAGAATCTTGTCAACGCAGTCAACTTACGACGAGACATTTTTGTCGGTTCGATACTTGTTTACGTGGCCAACAGCTTGATTCCAAGGTAGGCTGCCATCCCCACGGTGTGTCGCGAGACTAATCTTGCAAAGAATGTTGGTTGGGACAGGCTGATGACGCAACGCGCGTCTGTTGGCTGACGGAATCGGACAGTTTTGCAATACCTTAGGTCAGGGTAGGTAGGTATCTTTAGTAACTGGGCCAGGTACCAGACCAGGGCGGGGTGGGGTGCATGTACCTCTGGGTGATTCCAATGAATGTGCATATGAAAATCCAGGGACGGGCATAGCAGATTAGTATAACACATGCAAGCTTCCGCTGATCTGATCTGTAGTTATTTTCCGAAAAGAGTGCGTGGCCTGATCGGGCTGTGATTGCATAAAAAAGTACCTACCTCCTTACTTAGGTACTTACCTAGGTACGGATACCTAGACGAGTCGAGTACGAAATTGAAGGGACTGATGCTCACTCAGGCAGCATCAAATATGGCAAGGCAAGGCAGAGCAAGGGCACGACTGGACAAACCTACCAAACCAGACAGACAGACAGACAGACAGGTCAACCAACCAACCAGTAGCAACCGGGCAATTAGTCTAGTATACGCGTATTTGTGTCGTGTTGGCATCCGATCCGGTCCGGTCCCGTCCGGTCTCATATTTTCTTGTTGGGGGCGGTTACGAAAGGGGATGGGGGGACGGGGGACTGGGGAACACAAGGTTCATTATTTGCGAACGGAGTCAATGTCGGACAGCGGCGCGGTATCCGTACTTTGTACATGTCTGCATGTCTGATCGACAACCTAACATGTGTCAATTGCTGCCTTTTTTTTTTCTCTCTCTCTTTCTGAGCCTTGTCAAGTTGAGCAGGTAGGTAGAGATGGGGAACACTGCAGTTGACGCAAAACATTTTGTGTCTCGGGTTTCGGAAGCAGTTACTAAGTGGTGTGGTGCAAACTGCTGAATGAGTGAGTGAAGTGAGTGAGTTATGAGTGGCTGTGTTAGGGGTTGGGCAATGCGGCCCCCGAGATCACGTCCTGACTTCTTCTGATTGCTACCTGCAAATGCTCAATGGGTTGCTTTGCCGTGTGTCGAGTTTGCTGATTAACCTACTCTTGGTAAAGAAGGCTGTGCAAAAAGTCGAGGTAACTAACATCCCGGTTGCCCGCCGATGTTGGCCAAGGCAAACGGTCAAATCGTTGGAGGGCTAGGCTTGGCTTGGCTGAGCATGCGGCGTATATTGACAAACATTAAGTCGCGGCTCGAAGGAGGAAACAAACATTCCAAACATCTTCAAGCAGGTCAAGATGAGCTGACGACAGTCTTTTTGGAGGGAAAAAGATAAATAGGGGGGGGACGCAAATCGTGAAAATGGAGAATGCATCAGCGCATCATCCAGCATTGCATCACAGTTGGCATCAGTTCAGGCATCATCAGTTCAGACATCTCAGTTTCAAAGCACACCCTCACTTCACCTCGTTCACTCAGTCTATTACTTGACTTGACTTTTAGCAAGAAAAAAAGAAAACAAAATGCTCAGCAACACCATGACCCCCCTTACTCTCTTCGTCTCTCTTCTCGCCCTCGGCACTGCAAATGCCGCCCTAATTATTCCCGACACGGGCATTTCCCCGAGACACGACCACACCAACTCCAACGCCAATGAAGTTCCCGCTCCCCCCGGCGCTGTGCCCACCGGACAAAAACCCGGCAAAGATCACAGCGAGAAAGTGACCATGAGTTTCTGCATCAAGAATACCGCCGGGGAAGTAAACTGTGGAGTTCTCTCCGGGGTTATGGGTCCCGGAAAGCCTCAGCAGGGACAGCCGCAGCCACCAAAGGGATCTCCTTCACCTTCGCCACCTGCGCCGTCGCCGCCGACCCCACCTGGGGCGATCCCCACTACTACTACTTCGACAAAGACGACGGTGACGTCAAAGGATCCGGTCCCGCCGCCGCCGTCGCCGCCGACCACATTGGTTACTAGTCTGAAGACTACTACGGGAGCGGGCGGTGGTGCTCCGACTAGTGTCCCCGGTGCTCCGGGCGCCCCTTCCCCTTCCCCTGCCCCTGGCGCTCCTTCTCCTGTCCCTGCCCCTGGAGGTGGAGCTCCCGGCGCGGGTCCCTCCCCTGCGACGACTTTGACGACTACGACGTCGGCGAAGAATGGCCCTTCGCCTTCGCCTTGAAGTTTACCAGACTTGAGTGTGACAGGTAGAACTTTGTTGCTAGACCTGAGGGGATGTTTTGTTTGGCTACCTACCTAACTTTGAGATGCGATATGGTGGGGTGGGAATGCGAGACATTTGATGAGGGATTTTCTATCGAGGGAATATACTGTCATGTACCGTACCGCATCTGTATCGAGGAAGAGTTGATGTTGACAATTGCTTTGTTTTTTATTTCCTATCTTTGTCTTGCATATCTCTTACTCGTTTCGAAAATGGTCATTGGCGCCGGCGTGTTACGTCGATTATCTTTACAACATTGTCTTTGTCTTTGTCTTTATTACAGAATGGTACAGAGGACAAAGTAGCGCTGGGTCATACAGGTCGTAAGGGGTTTCCTATCGAGAATGCATTGCTTTCAATTCCATGTACCGTACCGCATCTGCAGATTGATATCGAATCTTTTTCCATTTCTCTTTTTTGCTAGAGTGTCTCCTTTGCCTTTACTGTTTTTTTTTCTTTCCTCTTTCTTCTTCTTTTTCTTTCCTTCTTTCCTTCTCTCTCTTTTTCTTTCCCTCCCGGAAATCACCGCCATTCTTCCGGCCATAGTTCGCGACGATTTCGTTCCTTCTGGCTCTCTGCTGGTTTGGGAACATTTAATTCTCGAAACTCTTTCATCATGACTCCAAGTTGCAAGTCGTCAAAGGTGTCTGTGCCGTTGTTGAGGGCACGTAGTCCATCCTGTTGGAACACCACACACACATCAGCTTCCTGTGTCTTTGAGCACACACCTTCTTCTACTTTGTGAGCAGAACTTGCACTCTGATTTACTCACCAAGCAATCTGACCTACTACTACCTTTCGACCGATGAGAGACTGACCCGCTCACCCTAGACTGCCTTCCACCCATGGGTATCGGCCTTGGCGGAACTGGCGGAGAATTCGGCTGATGTTGATATTGTAAATCCGTCCTTCTCGAAGAGATAAAAAACACGGACCCCTCATTTCGTCTCTTCAAACCGGCTGTGACGGCACAGTTTCGAAAATAACACGTCGCTCGTTCCTGTAGGGAATCTTGCATTGACAATAACGCAGTCTGTTCTTGTCTTGTCATTTGTCCGAGAGCTTCGGCGTTGAGTTTCCCCTCCAAGATTTGCTTTGCGGAAAGGGAGCGGTTTGGATCGTCAACTGTACCCAACGAATGGATGGCAGCGCCGGCAGGACCGAGCATTACGGCAAATAATTCCCGCTCGTCGGTGAAACAGACAAAATACCCATACGGACTACCAATGTTGAGATGACAATTCGCTCCGCAGCCTCCGAGTTGGCAGCATTGTTCTGCCTTCCATTGGCTACAGTGGTGGAGGTCTTTAATAGATACAGGACCGCCCCGTCGCGTGACGAGAAGGTTCTTGCGTGGTCCGAGTAAGTAGTTGGTGGTGACGACTTGTCGAAGACAAATCCGCATCAGCTGGAAGTTTGGAATCAGCTCTGGATTCACAAGGTAGTACCCGCTGTCGTCCCAGTCGATACGTAAGCGGTCAAAAACCGTGGTGGAAGTCGTCGGATTAACTTGGCGCAACGGCATGCATACCGCCTTCCCGCGAAGCCAACATCCAATGTAGGCAAGCCAGAGCTGTTGTCCCGGAACATCGCATCTGAACAGAGGCAGCGAAATGGACAATCCACGCGCTGTCGTGGTCGGGGGGTCGTGATTAGCGGGATGCGTCCACTCGTCTAGACCGTGATATGTGAATTCCGACACATGCAACAACTTGCCGCCGGGGTCGGGTGCGAACGAGTCTGGATCGATAGCGAGGGGGTTAGATCTCTCTTGTGGCTCGGTCCCTTGCGAGTTAATTCTGTGAGGGATTCCAATTCGGTGCTGTGACTTGTCGCTGCGCAAACCCCACGCCAGAATGGAATAATCTTCGGCGTTTCGCATTATCGCCTCCTGCAATCGGGCGAACGCTTTGCGGCCCTCGCCTGTACATCATCCCCCCCCCAAAAATGGTCAGCATCCGTCCTGTCACTACACTAGTTGAGGATTTAGGTTGGGATACCGTAAATCAAGGGCATGTTGACGTCAAAGATACCCAGCAGGCTATAAGCCTCGTCCTCCACTCTTGTAGTCCGTCGTGCAGACGCCCAGGCCATGCGTTCAGCAACGCTGTAAGCCAGGGGGCTTTTCCGTCCACTAAGCGCTGCTTCATTAATCCCGGTAATTGACGCGATTTGAGCTCGTAGACTAGACTTGGTTCCAATCTCAGACCAATCGGCGGCGTAAAACTCAACCACGTCCGGGGCGATCAACTCCTGTAGCGTCCAGCCTCGAGTGAACCAGCGGCTTTTCTGAAAATGTCCAGCGAGATCAAATTCGTGGTTCGCATCGCCGGTTATGTCGAAAACACTCCATTTTGTGGGAACGTCGGCGAGATAGGCGTAACAGACGCGTGATTCCCAATACCACTTGGGCGGTTAGGTTAGGCTTAGGCTAGGTCAACTTGGATGTGGGATACTTACCTTGTACATGGAATTTATGGCTTCCGACAACTCGACACTGTTCGTTTTGTCGATGCTAAAATTTGCATATCAGCAAAATAATATTACTTTATGTTTTTCCAGTGGAGCAGCAGGGGGATAGATACCAGCAAGTGTCAATCCAAACAAACTCGAACCCATCCTTCTTCGCTTGGTTACAACAACCCGCCAGCTTGGAATACCCCGGTTTCGACTTGTATTTTTGATCTGGACATTGTAGGTCTTGTAAACTCACCTCGCCGTCGCCCCAGGTATGTGAGAGGATCGCATAGCGGGGGGTTTCGCCGGGGAAGTCTACAAGTTGCGGTGGGTCGAGTTCGGTGCGTAAAAGGCGCATCTTACCTCTTGAGTAAATGGCCGTTGTGTTTGTGCATGTCGTGAGGATGAGCGGGGGTTGGGAGTAGTTTAAAATCCGGCGCATGCGCAATAAGTGCCCGTCTGGCTTGCAACGGCGCGCCTGCTGAAACAATCTAACTTGTCGGTTGTGTGTACCTGGAGATGATTGGCTGCGACGTGTTGAACCGTCGCGTTCAATGTTTTACCTGTGATATCTTATTTTTATTTTAGAAAAAGAAGAACCTCCCCTACTAAAAAAAAGAGGGAGAAGATGACAAGAACAGTGAGCTCGCAAATTTTTTCGCCTATGACTCCATCAAACTCATCGTAGCGGTGGTTTCATACGAAATCATGATGTTAAACACATGCCAACATGCAACATGAAATGCCCACAATTTCAACACCCACGCGCATTCCGTCTCCCATTTCGCCCACCACCACCTCCTCTTCCACACGGTGCAATTGGTCGAGGGCCTATAATTTGCGGCGAGCAATGCACTTGACCGCTTGTGCCGTAGACGTAGGACTGTGATTAGGGTTTGGTGACGACAATGACGGGGCGAGATGGTTGCGCATAGCTGTAGTGTCTGCGCCAGTGACGTATTCCGAAGCACATTGTGTTCAAAGTAGACGAGGGCTTTATGTTGGTCTTTTTGGAGTTGTCTTGAACTGGGCTGATTGACGGTTGTGAAAATGTGAGTGTAATGAGTGAGACTTGTTCATGTTTCCAGACCAGACCCAAGTGCCAATTATATGTCCAAACACATTGTAAAAGTGGCCGGTGATGTAATGCCGTTGGAGAGGACTGGTGCTCGCTAGTGTGAGAGCTGATAAGCTTCAAGCTAATACTTACACTACGCAGACCTCATGGCATTACAATACCGACCGACTCCAAACGGGCGACATGACGGCGCGTCACAGTTCATTGGAAATATACTCTCAAACCGCCGCTATCGTAAATGAATCACACATCATCATTTCAAAATTCAGTCCCACATTCACATCGAAATCCGAATATAAGTTACGAAGTACAGTTCCGCCATCTGCCCCCCCCCCCCCCCCCCCCCACCCCCCTTCATC
>Ga0247765_1000453_pt1 | contig 32517 bp, 37 predicted proteins | sample UWRJL106311C6_FD_179949 | JGI IMG/M metagenome (GOLD analysis project Ga0247765, IMG submission 179949) | Plant litter microbial communities from Arlington Agricultural Research Station in Wisconsin, United States - UWRJ-L106-311C-6 | ecosystem: Environmental > Terrestrial > Plant litter >...
ACTCCAAATGGAAAAGGAAAAAAACTCACACAGGCCAATAAGCTCTAACCTCCTTGCCAAAAACCTCGGCGACCACATCCCTCACCAATCCTTCCACGTCCTTTTCATCATTCATCTTCCCCTTTAGCGCCGCTCTTAAAAACCCCGGCATACCCATTCCCACATTCGTGCCATGCCAGCGTCCAATCTCTTTTTCCTTGTCGGTTTCCGGCCACGACGAATTACTCGGCCATCGACCACGGTGTGTAACCACCACGTTTACAAATCCTGCTGCCGCCAAGAGCGCGGGGAGGGAATCTAACTCTACAAGGGGCGCGCCTCGTTCCGCGGCTGCGGCGTGGATCATTTCCTGAGAGCGAGCGAGGGCGGGGCCAGAAGTAGTGAGCGAGTTGTCGGATGTGGCGAGGGCGAATTCCTGGAGTTCGAGATATCCCGAGGGGGCTAGATGTCTTTTTTTCCCTGCAGTGTCAGTTTGTTGATTACCTATCTGAACCTAGAATAGAAACGAAATTCTAAAGAAAAAAAGAAAACTGGGGGGTGGAACGCACGTAAAAGCTTGCGCAAGATACGCAGGCCAGTCCCGAACACTGCTTTGGGCCATGCGGCTGTGTATATAGTGAAAGTGGTTTGGCGGGAAAGGCCAGGGGGCAGAATGGTCTAGCGTGAGGAAGGTTACGTTGGGGGGTGTGCTAAAGAAATAAAGAAATAAAATTAGTTAGCATGAAAACAAATAAGGAGAGAAGAGAGTGAAAGCAAAAAGGGCGAATGATACTGGTGAGCATTGACGGGCGAGATATCGACGGCGGTGATCTGTATTTATTCGCAGTTAGAACATTCCTTGCTTTTGTTTTTTTTTCTCCTAGTCCTGGGGTTGAACTGAGGCTGGAACGATACCTCAACGCCAGGATTCTCCTCGCCAAAATCCACCGCCCACATTCCCGTGCCCGTTCCGAGATCAAGAGCTCTCGTCGTGTCACCGCCGTTGGCGTCAACAGATAAGGCGGGAGCGAGAGCAAGTTTCCCATCAAGGGTGAGAAACCAGAGGTGATGTTGGATATCTGTGCATGTAATCTGTAAACAACCCTCCTGGAGTAACAGAACACAGAGAATAACATACCGAGACGTTTATCCTCACCGGGCCCGCCGAAAAAGTGGTCTACATCAAATCCGCGCAGTTAGCGTGTTTGCTTGCTCTGTTCCTCACATAACATAACGGGAGAAGGTAAAAACTGACAACCACCATCCCTTTCATAAACGGCCTTGCCCATCCCTCGCCGATAACGTAGAATGCCCTCGACCATTTCCTCATCGGACTAGCACGTTACGTCTCGTCTGTCAACATATTTCATTTCGCCCTTGAAAGTCTGCAGAGAAACAGACTGAGAGCACTCACCAGACCCTGAGGGTGCGATTGAGCCAACGCATCGTTGGCCTCGCGGACGACCTGGTAGTAATTCATTTTGAACCAGTCAATTCTTGTGTGTGTGAAGGAGAAGAGAAAGCGTTAAAATGGAATGAGAAAACTCAAAACTGAATGTGTATGTATGTACGGATATTCTACGCCAGAAAAAAGAGCTTAAACCCTGCCGTTAACTCCCCTGCCCCCCTCCCCGACCATATCAAAAGTAGGTACCTACCTACCTACCTACCTACGTACCCACTTACCTACCTACCAACCTATCAAGTCTTGTCTTTCCCAGAATAGTATTTCCCCGCCGGAGAAATCAAGAACAAGAAAAACGGCAATCCTTCCTTCGGTTACCGAGATCCCATGCAGAACTGCATGCAGAACACATATGCAAGATGCCCAAAAGTGTTCTACCAGGGTACCTAGGTACGTACCAAGGTAAGTAAGGTAGGTGAAGTGAGTGACAGGTCATGCATGTCGACAAAACAAGGCGCGGGTCATGACATGGCATGGCAAAGCGGGCGCGCTGACTCTGATCTGCTGAGCGGGTAAGTTGGGTGGGGGGAACGCTTATTATCGGCGTGAGTTTGGTTCACGCGGAATTCCTGAGGGAGGAAGAAGAGTCCGAAGGACGCTCAATAACTACGTTGCAAACTGTATCAATCCTTTTTATTTTATTTTATTAACTAAACCCACCCCACGGCTCCAATCACACACACACACACACACACGCCACAGTTCAACAAGAAGTGTCCATGATTTTCGGCGCGCCGTCACTCGATATGTGTCCCATGCCTTCGGGGCCAGAGTTATAGCTGGCATTATAACTTGATGCATCACTCTCATATCAAACATGATGCAACCCCTCGGCCTGCTCCCCCCGCCAGAGAGTACGGGCTCTCCTTCCCCGGCGCTCTCGTACCTCCATCATCTCAATATAACGGTCAACACGTCTGCCGATCCTCTCGCTCGGCCGGTCGAGGCTTGGGTCCGCTGAGAGGTCACCGCTCCACAACCAAAGCCAGAAACGATAGGCCTGAGTGCGTACTGCAATGAAGAAGGTGACGAGTCGAAGAGGAGACCATATGACAGTTCGGAAGAGCGGGCTAAATGCCGGGATTATGACGATGCCGACGGCGACGGCTGACACCGAGACTGTGTTCGTACATGTCAATCTCGGAACAAGAAGAAAAAATAATTGGAAACGGTAAAAATGAGAATACTCACACATGATGATAATTTGTCGGACAAACGTGACCGGCCAAAAGTCTGTGAGTTGGTATTGCAACGGTTCCGGCGCGGACGAATTATTGCCGCTGCCATCGCCTCCGGAGGATGATGACGACCCGGTAAGCTCAACGGCGTTCATGCCGAACAGGCTAGACATGAACGACAACGGCAGCTGCAAACGAAGCGGTCAATATTTGACAGCTCAGCGTCTGGATGGGACTTACAAAAATAATGGTCATGATGGTAAACAACATGATTGCCTTGCCCTGTCTCATCGTCTCCTCGCCCTGCTTCATCGCTTGGTACGCTTGGACAATGCTGGCTTGTTGCTGTTTGAGGTCGATCAAATCATCGACCTGTGTTATTGTCATGATTTGGTCCTCTGATAAAAGTGCGTCATGAAATGACGAGTGCTTACATTCTGCGCGGCGCTCTCGGCACTCCTCTTGAGCCCCTCAAGCTCCTTGATTTGGTTTTGCAGTTCGGAGACGAGCGAATTTGCGCGCTTCTTGAACAGGTTGGTCTGCACGTGATTCATCCCAAATCGGTTCTCCAGGATCTCGACCGCCTGCTCCGTGTATTTGGTGATGACCTGCTCCTGTTGCCGTACAACGTGAATAATGATCTCCAACTCGTCGATAATGTCGCGTATCTCGCGCTGTAAATGACTCTCCTTAAGGACTGTGACGAGGCCAATGATACTTTCTGCCGTCACACCATCCCTCTTGGTAGCCGACTCGTGGATCTTGTTGTCAACGAGTTGCCATAGATGGCGAAAGGCGATGGATTGTTGGTTTGACTGGCAGGTAATTAGAAGTGCTCGAGGGAGCAAAACAAAAGTAGACTCACAACTCTACCAGTTGACTCGGCAAAAATGTCCATAATCTGTGGCCGCATGTCATCCGTTTTGGTCCGGTCAAAAAAAGTATCAAAGCACTCCTCAAGGATGATGAGGCATAGATCAAACACACCCCGAAGGTTGTTGGCCGAGTTGGTCTGGTCTTGTAGTCGGCGCCGGATGGACTGGTGGACGCCGGACGGATCTTTCTTGCCAACGCCGTACCGCTTGGGGAAGCACGTCAAAATGGTGTTCTCATCGAGGACCCACATCCACAGCTGGTCGACCATGATGGCCCTCGCTGTCTTGCGGATCTGAAACTCACACTCCTCGCAACCATGTTCATCCTCGAACTTGCCGTGGCCCGACCACTGCCACTTGTTGGGGCCCTTGTCAAGGGGGCGGTCCTCATTTCGCGCTCTGGCCTTTTCTACAAGTCGTTCCACCTCGGCCTCGTCGTCGTTCTTATCCGGTACGCGATAGATATGGTGAAAGCGTGGCGATGTGTACCTGTAGACAACTTGGTCTCGGTCTCGACGGCACGTCGACCTGAGCTTCCAGAAGTATGCCTGGTCAAGCGACCTGCGTGGGTGAAGAGGAGGGTCGGCAAAGAGGTACTTCTCTATGACCTTGTTATCCTGGAAGGCTGCCACCGCCTCGAACAGCCTGGCGGCGTCGATGAGGAGCTGGCCGAGGGGGTGGATCGGTCGTAACCTCCGGCCGGGTCCCATCCTTGGACCCCGCATGATGGAGCTCTCGGGATGATTATTGTCCCACTCTTCTCGTATCCGCTCCCAGAGAAGTCCCTCAACCGTCTCAGGTGTTGGCGTGACATCAGCATCTCCACCGGGGCGCTTGTAGTGATCCGGATCGGTATGCATGGGGCGAGGCAGCTTTGGAACGTCGAGTCTTTGCCTGTCTGGACCAGTGGGCCTTCTTTCATCTTTTTTTCTAGCTTTGTCGTTCCAGTTTGTGTTACGGTTCTGTTGCGCGTCTTGGTCGGCCTTCATCCGGACCACTTCAGCCATGTGGGTTCGGTTCCTATCCGTCTCCCAGTGGAGATATGGCATCTGCATGTTGTTACGGAAGGTGAGATGACAAAGTAGAAATGAGCAGTGAGGGGAATTCAGAACATACAAACAGCACCATGTTATTGCGTCGCTTGTCCAAGTACGACTTTTTAAGGTCTACGCATCGACAACACCGTTAGACATATGCTAGAGAAACATGATATTGGCGAAACTTCAGATTCTTACCAGTAGAGAATCTATCGCAGAGCGTTCGAAGGTGACGCGTATGCACGACGGCCTCAGTGCCGGAACCGTATTCCTGACCCTTCCAACGTTTGGGGTGCAGTACCATATCGGCGGCCTTCCTCGCGTCATCGGCGATCTTCTTTGCATTTTCGACAGCTTGCGTGTTGTCTATAGGTTTCTCTGCGTTGTCGTCCTTGCGAAAGTAGCAATTCACGGCTTGCTAACGCTTCGTTAACCCGGCCAAACACTTCTAGGCAAAAATTCAGGGGCTCAGGAATCCTACCTCGACCCACTGCAGCAAATGCGACAACGCGTGTTGTCAGTATCAAGTAAAAAGGCGTGAGACAAATAGGAAGGAAGGAAGGGAGGAAACCTATACTTGCCTCCATGTTGTTGTAGGGGATGTGAAACCATCTCAACCGCCGCGACTTGTCATGGCCGTCGCCTGGACAATTTCCTGGACCACCTCCATCACCAGAGCCGCCTCCGCCTCCAGGGTCGCCTCTGCCTTGGGGCACCCCAGGTCCACATGCATTTGGTGGTATTTGCTTGAACTCGTTCTTAAGAAATTCGACCGAAATGACCTGGTTAGGGAATTGCTCCTTGTAAGATTCGTCGTGTAGAAGCCTATCCACTTCTTGGTACGGACGCATCAATCCATCAAGCTCAGACTGCTCAGCATCCACTTCACCGCCAGCGCTTGCGCTTTGAGCAACAGGTCTCTCCTTGGTAATCGGCTCAAATTGCAGGATCTGTACTTTGATATCCCTCTCGAGGTCGTACGGCTTAGCCTTTGCGCTGCTGTCTTTTGTGATGCCATGGTCTCGGAGGGGTTCATCCTTAGTTTTCCTTACATAGTCGTTCAGGTACTTGTGTTTGAGCTCCCTTAATACGTCGGCAAAAAGGGAATCCATCTTTTCATAACCCAGACCCTCGCCGAATAGGATCTTGTCGCGTTCGGTGCGCCATGCTTTGACGGATTTTAAACCATCGCGATACTCGACTGATGCGCGCCACACTCGAAAGCTACTGGCTAGGCACTTAACAAGGTTATGCTCAGACAACCCCTTGAGGCTTTTCTTTTCATCGGAGTGGCCATGCTTGTCATCGTGACTTTTGTCAAGCTCCGAGCGGATGATGCGAATTCGCTTGCGTTCACCCTTTATTCCCAGCACGGCCAGATAGCGAATGAACTCAACCCTCTGCTGCGTATTCTCAATCTTGGGCTTGGTATCCATCCATGGCACGTCGGGGTGTTGCTTGATGTCCAACTCCAAGGCCTTGTGCCAAAAACCGTCAGGGTTTTCAACGTCGCGCAACAGATTGATACGCTCGCGGAAAGGCACGCATCCAAAGATATGACACTGGACGTCCTCTAGTGATTTTATTGGGTGATCTTCCGACCATAGGCAGCTGTAATTATTTGTGCGTGGGCTCGCATCCTGTTTTTTTATATCGCTCTTTAGATGGCCTCGAGAGCTGGATCGGGAGCCTGATCGGGAGTTCGAATAGTGAGTGGGCGCGACGGCTGGATTTTCTGAAACGGACGGCACGACGTCGCTCTCGGAGACACCAGCGTGACTAGGCGTACGAACTTCGGTGGCCATTTTAGAATAAGTGCTGGCAGGTTTGGCGGCTGTCACAACGGCGTCTGATGCCCGGTAATGTTGGGGAGAAGTTGAGGAAGGAGCTATCTGCGAGGTCATGAAAATTTCCCCTCCTTAGCCGCAGGAACGTGGTTGCCGAACAGATGCAGAACACGCCAGGGTTTCCGGGAATATGCCGGGGAGAAGGCAAAGCATTCAATATTTCATTTCTTTTGACGAAGCCATCGAGCTGGATTCCACAAGGCCACCAATCAGCACCACGAAAAATGTCACACCACTCTCTGGAAGACATGATGCAATGCTACGCACACGTGCAGTTCTCTTCGAGATAGTGGTGTTCAATCATGGCTGCGCACTCGCTTCTGTCAAGTCGTTCACTGGGTACATCGCGGGCTAAGCTGGTGGGCTGCATGCAATCTAGGTGCGGGGCAGTTCAGTTGGGTCGCAATCTGAACCCACACAACCTACTCGCTCAATCTACTCAACAGGTCGACCGATGATGGGCCGAAACTCCATCGCGCCAGCCGACACATGCAACGGATGCGGGTGGTCCTGTGGCACGTCAAAACAGTGGCTGACACCCCGAGCATCACTCGCCGACCTGCAAGAATCTGCTCAACATGGCTGTCCTCGGTGTAGACTTCTCATCGACGCTGTCGCATGCTTCCAAGACTGTTGGCAAGGGACCGACAAGACACGCGTCGTAGTTCGTTGTCATCAGCAAGGCCCTGGCGTCGGCGTTCGTATCTTGTGGCCAGTAGAGCCTAGGAAAAGCAACCGGCGAGATGCTCAACAGATTGGGATAGAGATATTTTCCGAGGTTTGCCCCTTCATGGGCGCCAACAGGTTATAAAGAAGGCTGATTGTTTCTCAGACACGACCGGACCTACCGTGGCTGCATTTTAGCCACCGCCAAATTCCAGCTTCGGCCGAAGATGGGTCACTCGAGTTCTTGAGGGACATGATCCAAAACTGCGTGCTCCATCACCAGGCATGCAAAAGCTCGGATCCTGGAACACGAAGCCCGACTCGACTCTTGCGCATTGTGGCTGCCACTGATCCCATGCAAGAGCAACGGGTCTATCTCACCACAACATGTACCGCAGAAAACTACCTGTACACTGCACTGAGTCACTGTTGGGGAAGCCCCGAGGAAGCCAATAAGATGCCCAAAACCACTCGCGCCAACCTCGTCCGCCAACAGAGAGAAGGTATCCCGGTCTCCTACCTCACACGCACGTTTCAGGACGCCATCAACTTGACGGCCCAGCTCGGTCTGCAATACATTTGGATCGACTCGCTGTGCATCATCCAAGGAGATGCCGCTGATTGGGCTACCGAGTCCGTCACCATGGCCAGCGTCTATGGTGGTGCACACCTCGTCATCGCCGCAACGTGTGGCAAAGATGGTAACGACGGGTTATACCCGCCGAGAAATCCCCTTCAGCACATTAATCTCAATGTGGGAGAACATGAACCCAGTAAGGGCTCCTCCGTTTCTGTGAGACTATCGATAAAGAGTTTCAGACCCGGGGATTGTAACCATCAAGCATGGCAGTTTGGGACCTGGACTCCATCTTCTGACTTTGAGTTACCTCTCCATAAAAGGGCCTGGACATTCCAAGAGCGACTGCTCGCCAAACGCATCGTTCACTTCAGCCCTCTCGAGATGATTTGGGAATGCTGGACAGAAAGCAGCTGTGAGTGCGGTGAGCTACAGAACGAAGCCAATCGCAGAGTTTACCCAGGGGCCAAGTCAAAGCATAGGGAAGCTATCTTGGACAACTGCGGGGTGGAGGAGAGGCTCAAGGCGTGGGATGGGGTGATTGCGGGCTACAGCGTCAGGGACATCACCTACTACCAAGACAGAGTTCAGGCCATTGCCGGTATTGCGCTACAATTCGACATGGACAAAGGGTCGGTTGGGACGGGGCTGGGGAGGTACCTTTGCGGCACTTGGGAAGCGGACCTTCCGATGGGGCTGCTCTGGTACTCGCTTCTCATCAACTCTAGAGAGAGCCGGAAGAACAATAATAACAGGGATCCCCATCATCGAAGGCTCCGCGGCTGGACTGTTCCAACATGGTCATGGCTATCTGTGCAGGGTGGTGGTGGCGGTGGTGTCTCCCCTGCAGACCGTGAAGGGATTGAAACGCCGCTGGCAAGCATCGTTGATGTCTCATACCAAGTCTCATCGGAAAACCCCTACGGAGCACCTGTGGATATCCCAACGCTCACAGTACGGGGCATGACCGTCCATGTTGAGATATTGCAGGATGAAGCAGGGGATGATCCGGAATACTCGGTGAAGCATGCATCTGTGGAAGAGAGCTCTCACTTGGAATCTGATGTCAGCGTGTTGGATGTTCTGGACGAGCCTCAGCAGGAGAGGGGAGTCAAGGCGTTGAGGATGACTACGCGAGAGGAATCTGACTCCCTGAACTGCTTGATTGTTTATCAGGTTGACGGAGGTGCGAATAACAGGAGTCAATATGAGAGACTGGGTCTTGCGAGTATTGCCGACGAAATCTTTGAGAAGTTTGGCAGGGAGGAGGATGTTGTGTTGGCTTGATTGGAGTATCTACTTACCTCACCTAGGCACCTATCTACCTACTACCTACCTACCTACCTACCTACGCATAACAGTGCTCGGGATTTATCGCCTTGATTTATTTACTATCGTAGCTACCTTCCTAATCATGCCGCTCTCTAGTTTCTCTATAGGCTGCATTATCTACGGCGTGTTTTACTGAATAGATGTAGTGTTTGGCACAGAGTATAGCTCAGTTACTGGGCTTACATCTATCTGTTCTCGTTTTGGTCAAAAGCGCCATGGTGTTGTGTAAGTCTAACGATTTGGTGGAGCCCCCGCTTTGACACACGGCGGATGTGGGCTTGTAAAAAACAAACTTGTACAGTTTGGCCTCGGAACTATTCGTAACTCTAACGGCATTCCCAGTTTTCCCCGGGGTCTATTTCCAGTTTGGTAAGTAGGATGCGGGGTTCTTTTGTGCATGTGGGGGAGCATGTTTTTAGCTACTGCGCCTCAATGCTGACTGACTGGCGGGGGGTGTGATGGGTGTTATGGAGTGTGATGCGAAGAAAGACACGGCCTCAAGGGGTTACAAAAGTTGGTGGGATTTTCAATATATGTATAGGTTGCAATTGATGGCGGAGGTGCTCGGTAAACGACGGATATCCGTGATGAAAGCAACGTGGATTAAACTACCAAGTTCAGTTTGGTGCCTTACAAACAACCCTGACTTGTGTCCCCCATAGACATCAAGTGCATTTAGGTACCCAGGTAGATTGTCAAACAAAACTAATACGAATATCGAAACCGCTTATTCTCCTTGTCTGTCATCCTCGCCCACACCTCGGGCGACATGAACGCGTCCTCAGCCCAGTGGCTCTCGTCGGCCCTCCGCGACTTGTTCTGCCACACGTAGTACAGAAACAGCGCAATCGTCGTACACCCGCCGGCAATCTGCGTGGCCAGAATGGTAATCTTGGCGGGGCGATACTCGGGCGCATCCCGGGCCTGGAAACTCTGCGGGCCGATTACCGCTCCGGCCGCAAACAATCCGCCGACCATGGCCGTGACAAAGGCACGCTTCGTAGCACCAGCGACGTTGGCGGGAGCCCAGTTCCAAAAAATGGTGAGAGGTCCGGAAATGGCGTTGGTGAGGTAGATTCCGGTGAGGAGGCCGGGTTTGTTGCTGGCGGGGAGGAAGGACATGAGTGCGCTGCCGAGGATGCTATAATCTTGTCAATACAAAAAAAAGAAAAGAAAGATGTATGTAGGGGAAATGAAAGGGAAAGAAAAAAAAACATACGCAGGAAGTAAAACCGCCAACGCCCACGCCCACCGCGGCTGACCCCTTCGAATCGCCCACGCCGGAACCGCCATGACGGTAATACTGATCAGCCCACTGGGCATATTCAACAGGGTAGCCTGTTTGGGGTCATAGCCCAGATTCCGAATCAGCGTCGCCGAGTACGCCACGACGATCCCGCCCGTTCCAGCAAACAAGACGACGCTCGCCCAGATCAACCACACCTGCGGATCCCTCAGGGCTTCCCATATCTCGGCGGACCGAAACTTCTTGTTTTCCACGCCCGTCTGGTTGACGCTGATATGTTTGAGCAGGGCCACCTTTTCCCCGTCGTCCAACCAGGGTGCTTCCATCGGGTTATCCGGCAAAAAGAGATAGGTCGCAATACCAATCACGACGGTGGCGACGCCGAGAGTGATGAACAGGATTCGCCAACCTGCGAGTCCTCCATTCTCTGGGGAAACAAACTGAAATCCATAACTCAACGCTCCACCCACAATCTGTCCCACCCCGAGACCCTGAAGCCAGAGCGATAACCGCGGAGCCTGTTCTGGCTTGGTATACCACCGTCCCGCGATGAGCATTAAACTCGGGTTTATGGTAGCTTCGAAAATCCCCAATAACACCCTTGTGACCATCATTGTCGAGTAATCCTTGGCGGCGGCGCCACACGCCGTGGAGATGCCCCAGAGGATGACGTTGATCGCCATGTATTTTGCCACAGGGAAACGCTGGAGGAGCCAAACCGTGGGGAGTTCCCAGACTGCAGTGGCGATATATGTTGCCGTGACGAGGTTCGAAAAATCATTCCCTGTCAGCCGGAGGTCTGCGCGCATGCTCATGACGCCGGCATAGTTGAGCACGAGCTTATCCATGAATTGCATGGTATAGCAGAGAAAGCCGAGCGGGACAATGCGCCAGTCGTTTTTGCGGCGGATCGCCAGCAGGATACCTTCCTGAGAAGAAGAAGAAGTAGACGAGGAGGGGACGGCATCGCGGTGCTTGTCGAGGAATTTCCACGCGTCGTCAACATCGGTGAGGGATTGTTCCTCGGCAATAGCGGAGGAGTCTTTTTCAGGTTCTGACATTTTTGGGGGGAGGGAGGTGCGTTCCACGGAAATAGAAATGACCAGAAAAATCACCAGACAGACAGACAGACAGACAAACAGATAATCTGTGATTTAAAAGTCCAGTTTTCACTTAAAAAGTCAGGGTTGCGTCGCCAACTTATACTTGTGCATGCCAAAACCGGAGGGAGGTCAGTCAAGTGACAGGACAGTCAATTAGTGACAGCAACCAACAGCTATCTCTGCTGGGTCCTACAAGGAACATACCGTCTCAACCCACCATACCACTGCCACCACTACTACTTGCATGTTAACTTGCATGTCTACTTGCAGGTCATGTATGTCCGTCCGTCCGTCGGCACTGGGCACTGGGCTGGGCGGGGAGTGGAGATGCACGGATTACCGCATTAGACTTGTCCAGACCCAACGCCAAGTCCCGACGTCTGCAAGCTCCTCCATTCATGGCCAGCCATGACCATTCACGACCAGTCATAGCCCAGTGATAGGATCCCCGGCACTGGGGTGATCCAAACCTGGCCTAGTAACTGTCGGAAAACGATTTGTTCTTGCCTTTCTCTCTTTCCGACCCTCCACCTCTCTCCACATCTTCGGTTCCCGTGCGTTCAATAATATGGACTTGTTCGTGTTTCACGGGTATAGTACTATGCATGTTCAATACCAAGAAATCCTACCCGTTCAGCTGGCATGATATCGCGAGAGGAAAAGAGGCGGCTGACTAACTTGCTGTCTTTGAACAGAGGCCAAGCCGACGCTGCAACCTGCGTGCTGCGTGCTTACCGGCAGTTACCAAAGAGACCAACCTTGGGTCCGGTCCAACTTTGCAGTGCTTGCTTGCAGGGCCTAGACCTTTTTTTTTTCTTTCTTCTTCTTCTTCCATTACCTATGTGTTTACTGACATTTACTTAGAATTAGTTCACCCCCTCTTCTCATTCGCCCACCATTTTTCAACGCTTCCCCTTCTTTCCCCTCTGGGCCCTCCCCGTGTGCACATCAAACGGCAAATCCTTCCACAGCACCTTCACACCAAACCACCAGAGTTCATCCATCCAGGTATTCCAATAATGACTTCCAAACGGCGTGACCCGCGTGATATACCGCACGCCTACGGCATCCAGCGCCGTCATGAGATCCCTCGCTTGCGGGAAAACAAAATCATAGAGTCCAAACCCGACCATTATCCCCTTTTTTGTTAACCCCGAATTTTTGGAAACCATTTCGGCGTCTAAAAACGGGGGATTCCCCGCCGGCGAAAATAGTCCGAAGTAATCAAACTGAGAGGTCGCGTTAATGTACATCTCATACGTCAATACTCCTCCCATGGAAAGTCCCGCAAAAGCGCGACATGATGCAGTGCCACAAACATCGTAGTGGGATTCCACCCATGGAAAGAGATATTTTTCAAAATTCTCCCGGACTTTGGAAAGATCTGGGACCGGAATATTGGCGTTATGCGAGCGGTTTCCATAGATGAATTTCCCTCCATTCGGAGAAAGATCGCCCCCAAGATTGTAGAATGCCGTAGTCACGACTACTGTCGGGGGAATGTGGCCTTGTCGGATGAGATTGTCCATGATATGCGACATGCGCCCGAGATTCTCCCAGTCGAATGCGTTGCCGTCCTTTCCGTGGGATAGATACAGGATCGGGTATTTCTTGCCGGGGACGCTGCCGTATTCCACGGGGAGGTAGATGGAAAAATCGTGCACGTCGGGGGCCGGGTGGATCGAGCCTGGGGAGGTGTAGTTTGCAGCGAGGATACGGCCCCGGTAAGGGGGTGGGCTGGCGAGAGCGTAGTCGAAGTTGGTGTTGAGTTCGGGCGAGGATTGGAAGTGAGAGTCAAACGGGACTTGGAAGCTGGAGGCGACTTGGTCACCTGGGACGTTGATAAAGGGGGGCAGATCTGGGTCGAGGACAAGGTGGCCTGTGTCGAGAGTGCAGTTGGGGGGGTAGTTGCAGTTGATGAGGTAGGCGAAGCTGTAGATGCCGCTGGGGAGAGGGGTGGTGTAAGTCCACACGCCGGGTTCCGAAGGGGATTGTTGCATCTCGTAGGGCCATTTGTATGCAGGCTCGGCGGGGAGCTGGGGGGAGGGATTGCTGACGTAGAAGTCGCCGGGTTCGTAGTCATGCGGGTCATAGCGGCCATTGAAGCGGTATGAAGTACCCGTGGCGTGGAATTGGTCTGTAAAGGGCTGGATGCCGCCACCGATCAAGACCCGTTTTGCCGTGGGGTTGACATAGCGAAAGTCGACTTCGTAGCCGGTGGGAGCCTGGCCCGTCTTGCGGATCGTGACCGAAGCCGAGGCTCCCACGGCGAGGAGGCTGACCAGTGCCCAAGTCAACAGGACAAACATCGTGGATGGCGTCAATGACGAGTATGACGCGACAAATCGTGGGGGAACGTCGCGCTTTTTGTTGACCCGCGGACCGGGGCGGGGTTCTGGGTAAAGTGTGTTCGCATACCCGACGTGGTGTCCGGTGGTTTGTCCCGCCTTCTTGGGAATCTCGGTTCGGTCGGGTGGGTAAAGGGGGTTAACTAGCCCGCCATTACTGTGGACCTCATGTCGCTGAGGCAGATTGATATCTCGGGCTTTAATCGCACCTCTAGACGGGCTAACAAACCCCGGAACAGTTGGCAGCGCCACCAACGAGATTGTCAGCGAGGACCTGCGATAAACGTAAAACATCTTGGCTAATTCTCGAGCTGTCATTCTGGTCGTCTTGAGCGATACGAGGGAGTCAATCCGGATGGAAGAGATACCGGGCTCTCAAGCAGGTTGTACTGCATCGATGAATGTCTGTAGGGCTGTCACTCTAGATGCTAGTCTAGTCCTGTGTTGCTAAAGGATTTCTAGTGATGTAATAGGAAGATTGATTCCCGGTCGCAAGAAGCGTCTAAAGGCAGCATATCTCATAGGCTTGCCATTTAACATCGTCTTGCACAGCCGCCAGATTACCAATTCGAATTACGAATTACGAATTACATCACCCCATCACCCATCACATCCATTACCTCTCCCGGCTTGATCTGATAATTTCCGCCGCCCTCAAAATGCCCTTCGCCGTCCTCCCCACCCACTCCTGCGCCCTCTCAAACTGCCCATACTGCACGCCCTCACTGATACCAGGAAACGTAATCGCCGCATAGCCCGTATCAATGCCCGGCGCCGTCACTACATGCTTGTAGAACTCCCTCGACGGCAGGCCGCCCTGGCTGACAAACCCGCGCTGGAAATCGCGGTACTTGCTGTTGATGACTTTGATGAGTCGCTGATCACCAAGTGCAACGGCCCGCTTCTCGGCCTCCTTAATCTCGGCGGCTCGCTTCTCAAAAATGTCGATGGCGCCGGAGAGCTCGGACAGGTCAATGGTCTTGTTGGAGGCCGCGATGAGGGCAGAGAGGTCCTTGAGGTAGGCGCGCAGCTCAACAGCGTAGTTGGGGAGATCGAAGGGGATCACGTCGTCCGAGACGAGGTGGTAGACGAGTAGGGACAGGTACTGGCCAATAGCAGCGTGCACGTGGAAACCCGGGTCGCCGAACTTGGACATCCAGTTGTAAGTATCGTAGTTGCTGTGGTAATGCCAGATGGGATCGGTCGCGCCGCCGCTGCTGCCGACGTCGAGCTATGCATCATGTCAGTTTGGAGACTCCGCGGGACAGGGGGTTGTGATGATCACATACCGCGCTGATGCCCGAATGCAGGAAAGCCGTGAAGTCACTACCACTACCGAGGACCTCGACGCGGGGCTTGCCATCGTATGTATTGTACCAGGCATCCCACAGACTTATGTTGAAGCCGCCGAAATTGGGGTAGATGACCTTTTTGAGAATCTCGGTTCCAATGGTGTGTAGCTCGGGTGTTGAGCCCAGGCCCGGGCGAGGACCCGAGACTGCCACGTCGACGTTGATGTAGGCGATGGCCGTGTCCTTCAGCCAGTTTATATGCTCCTCAACCCACTCAACCGAACCAACAAGGCCGTACTCCTCGGCATCCCAAGAAGCGAGTACGCTATAGAGGTCAGTCTCATGCTTCTGAGAAACCAAGAAGTAAGCTCACATGTTCCTCTTCGGCTTCCACCCGGCATCAGTGAGCTTCTTGATAGCTTTCGTCAGCTCGACAAGAACCGCCGACCCCGAGTTAGGGTCTCCATTTCCACCAATCATCCAAGTGTCTCGGTGGTTCCCGATAATTAGCGTCTCATCAGGATTCGTCCCGTTGATGTGACCAATGACATTCCAGATAGGTGTGATCTTGCTCTCCATCTTATTATCCAAAGACAACTTCACCCCAAGGGCAGGCCCGGTGCGGTACTCAGCGTCCAGAGCACCCTCCCAAGCTGTGCGGTTGACTTCTGCAGCCTGGAGACCAAAGCCGTTTAGAGCCTTCAGCAGAGGCTCTGCGGCACGGTACGAGATCGGAAGAGACGGAATCTTGGGCGTCACGGCCGAGGTGTCAGCTCGTGGGACTCCCTTCTTCGACGGGTAGCCCGGGGTCGTTGGGTCACCGGGGTAGGTCGAGAGGAACAGCACCGAGCCCTTCTGGACAGCGTCCGGGTGTCTGGCCGGACCGTCTACGCGCAGATATCAGCATTGAATCGCTCCGGCTCGCTCAGAATATTATCACATACGCGGATAGGCCTTTACACCCTTGGCCACAGTGATGTTACCATCGTCTGCTGGGTCAGTAAAGATGACGGCGCCGATCATGCCATGGTCCTGAGCGTTTTTAACTTTTAGCCCACGGAAGATGGCTCCATATCGGATTAGCGCAATCTTTCCTTCGAGCTTGACGCCCAGCTGAACAAGGCGTTCGAAGTCGGCTCCAGTTCCGCGCCTGATTTCGTCAATGGACTGCGACAAGTCTCCGCTGAGCCTCTCCAAACTTACCCAACATAAATGTATTCTGCAGAAACGCTGCCGGATGCGGAGTACCCGTGGAAGGTCGGAACCCTATCTGGACGGCCGGTCACATCGTCTTCGGGCAGAGCCGGCTCCTGGATCTGCACATCCTTGGAGGTGCCATTGCTGTACTTGATCGACAGAGCCTGGTGCTGTGGGTAGCTCAGGTATACTTCATACTCGCTGAGTGAAGCCTTGAAACCATTGGCAGCCCAACGATCCCTTGTCCAGATGGCTGCGTCCTTTCCCAGGCCGGCGAGCTTGTTTTGATGGCCATAGTACTGAGCCCAGTTGTCGATAGAATTGTTGTCGAACGAATTGACCAAGATGGTCTCGTGCGGCGTTAGCACCGGGGGAAATTCCGCTGCTCGACGAGCAACCGGTGGGCGATGAGTATGTCGGCCTTCGAGGTGAAAGTCACGTTGGCATGCCAATGCAAAGCCCGCCAGCGAAAGCAAAGGAACAAGCTGAAATTGGGATCGCATCTTGACTTTATCACGCTGAACGCGAACAGAGCCGGGCGGAATAGACGCGAGATGATGTAGCTCTGGGAGTACCGGAAGACCGGATATATCACAGCCCATTTATACGGCATCGCCGACCGGGAAAACAACAATCGTCATCCGAATGCTGTGTCCCGAGTGGTCCATCAGAGCTCCCAGAGCTACCTGCCTAGCTTGGTCCCTTACAGCTGCACTTTTCCTCGGCGTGCATTGGCATCGTGGGACAAAGTCGGTGAGTGACGAATGGGAAACCTGCCAGACCGTCCCATGTGTCGTCATTGTGTAAAGGGCCAAGGCGGGGCCAAGGCAGAGTCCAAATCGTTACAGGAAGGAAGAATGGCGAGTGCAGCTATCAGGCTGGGGTCCGGAGTTGTCGACCTTCCTCTTCCAGACAGCTCGGGATATTACTTGTTAGCACGGCGGCATTGGCTGTTAGTGACCCCGCTCGGCGGCTGCGAAACTAAGGTTCCTCGCGCGTGGAGAAAAACAGGTGGGGTACGTATTCCTTAACATTTCGAGCCTGTCCACTATGACTTCTGCGGGGTCACAAACAGCTCGCAACCGATCCTCGGTGCAGCGTCTCTCTGGACCATGAGTGAGAAACCTGCCCGCATGCATCAACTGCGCATCCAGTTTATACAGAACCACCGAGTATCTGTTTGATGGCGAACATGACCGCTGCGGGTCTTGCAATTCTCCTGCTCTGGCACTAACAGGAAATATCCCGAAAGACAGGGGGCTCCACCGCGCCATTACCCCGCTGTAAGGCGATGGGTTGGCGCTGGGCAATTTTGTTTCCTCGGCGGGGTCAAGTCCGCGGACTCGGAGGACGGTGTGGGGCTTCGGTGAAAACCATGCCCCGTTTTCCGAGGTTTGCCGGAGCAATTGTCTGATGCGGTGAGCTGTTTTGTTACAGGTCAGTGATGACCTCAGTATCAATCGGTGGCCAGCTGTCGAGACTCCGCGATGTTATTTCTGGCTTTGCCATCAACGTTGTCGACCAAACCGTGCTGCAGATCGCAGACGCCAACAACTGCAAGGATGACAGCTCTTGGCACATCCCATCACAATATCTTCCAACATATCCGCGCACACCGACTGTACTGGCGAGCAACTTGAGCCGTTGTCAAGTTTCTCCAAAGTCTGCATTGTTGGCATTGCACGCAAATACAGATACCGGGTTTTATTATCCGTTTCACCTGCGGCTCGCACTCTGACGATCGCTTCTGAGTCCGAAGGAAAAGCAGCGATGCTTATCCGATTTCTGAAAAGCGACCCTCTGATAAGTGCGAGAAGTGCCAGAAGTGCCAGAAGTGCCAGAACCATGTCCACCATCGACATGGCCCGACCAGGTGGCCCGGCCAGGTGTCCTTTTGGGAGGTGCGGCGCATCCTGCCTACCAATTGGCACGACGTTACACACTGGAGCCCCAAAGATGCAAAACCTGTGTGCAGACTCCTCGTGGCTGATCCTTCTTCGTGGGTACTGCACCGCTGACACGACAATTTGGGGCTCTTAATTGTCCATCTGATGGCAAGTCCCGCGCTTGCTCGTATTCAGGCCAGGGGCCAGGAGAGTGTTCCGCAACCGACCCAGCTTCTTGGCACTTTACGGACCGTCCTGGCCTGCAAGATGCCGTGGATGCCAAGATGATCCCCCGCCATTCGTGTCCTGACTGTCCGCTGGACGAGCGCTGTTTTAAGAACCACCCATGGTCCAAAGGTTGTATTATTGAAGAGGGATCAGATCAAGGATGGAATCTTCTCTTGGCATTGACAACATCGGGCGAGATGGCAGCCTGGAAAGGAAGAAGAGGCATGTGGGCACAAAAAGTCGGTGCATCTAGAATGTTTCAGGCGAAAGAGTCGAAGTTGACTAGGTATGGGGCGGTTTTCACCCGCCCAAGAATGGGATTGAGAGTGCCTGGCGCTGGCGGAAATTAGCGTGCTGTGGACAAAGTCTTCGCGCCGCGGCAAGTCGAATGGCCATGTGCGGCCGCGACTGGCCTCTCTGGTATGCCGAGCCACTTCGCTCGGCAGCAGCCCAACTCCGCCCGTAGGATTCAAGGCCCACTCCCTGAAACGGCGCGGCGCTTCAGCGTCCAGTGGCTCGCGGGCTTGCTGTGCCGCACAGAGACAGGCGCCAACCGCAAGGCATGATCCATGAAAACCCGCCCCCTCTTTGACGCCGCGGGGCCGTCGCTGGGACCGTCTTCGTCAGTTTCCCTCGCCGTCGCGCTTAACACTGAACAAACACATTCTTTTTCAGCAGCGACTACTGCTCTGCTCTACCACCGTCGCTGAGGAATGGTCTTGTAAACCCAGTCAGGTCGTTTTGCTTTTGCATTTGCTTTTTGCTTTTTGCTTTTTGCTTTCCCTGTTGTGGTGGCTGCTTGCGGCCATAAGATGCACTCACCCGGAGTGGTGCCATGGCTGGCTGCCATCATTCAGTTGGGGCGAGTGGTGTCTGGCCAGCTGTCTGATGCCCCGTCACCAGAGAACTTTGTGCGCAAATACTCAAACGCTGGTAAGTCTTTCGTCATTGCTGCGGCAAAAGGGCGATGGCGCGCTGACTTGCCATAGTGGTGGTTCTTGGTAACTATGCGTATCTCGATGGCGGCGAGGTCGTCCAGATGGAGAACGGGTCTATTGGCAAGGGCCGGAATGGTAAGGACGGTGATTGGGAAGACGGGCCGAAAAGCGACATATCTGACACTTAGCAGTCAACTCGACGCTGTCCATCGACTTAACAACATCATGGACAACAACCGAGGCGGTATTTCGGAAGATTCCAAAGGCGCCGAGTCCGGTAAGGGGTAACGCGGCGGTGTGGACGAACCAGGCCGGGGACGCGTTCTACAGCTGGGGTGGGAAATCTGCGTTTGGGGTCAACCTGACTGTACCGACGCTGTGGAAGTTTACTGCGGACGGAAGCGGCGGCGGTTCCTGGTCGAGCGAAGTAGCGTCGAACCCATCTCGATTCAACGACTTCAGCCCGGTCGAGTACGCAGCAGTTGCAACTGTCAATAACACGGCGTATACGATCGGCGGTATCGCATCCAGCTGGACGAAATTGGGACTGACAACGGACCAAGCGATTCCGGGAATGCTGTCCTACGATATGAGTACGAAAGAGTGGACGAATGGGACGCAGGGATTTAGCCCCTTCGAGACACTGTCGCACGCCAGGGCCGAGTATTTGCCAGCGTTCGGGCCGAACGGACTGGTTGTAGTCATGGGCGGGCACTCTCCCAAGGTCGACGCAGCGCCAAATAACATGCAAAACGTTGTTGTCAACGACTTTCGAAACCTGACCTTCTTCGACCCCGTCACCAAGAAGAAATACTGGCAGGTAGCGACGGGCGAAATTCCGCCCTCTCCTCGCGCGGGCTTCTGCTCGGTTGCTTTCAAGAGCCCGGAAGGTGGCCATGAGGTGTACGTCGAACCTGAGTCACTGACCGATCGTTGACTGACAGGACATTGCAGTTTTATTTTTGGGGGGCAAAATTCCTTCACCAGCGTTAAGTACAGCGACGCCTATATCCTCAGTCTCCCGGGCTTTGTATGGACAAAGGCTCCCGAGGCGCCAGCCGGTGGCCGGTTCGTATTCGGGTGTGCAGTAGTGGGCAAACGGCAGGTCCTGACGGTCGGTGGACTTGAAACGAGTGGGCAGGCGGAGCGGGACAGGGCGCCTCAGGGTATGCTTGTTTTCGATGCGACTGCGTTAAAGTGGAACGACTTTTACACAGCCGGTGCACCTGCGTACGAGCGAGCCGATTCGATAAAGGCCTGGTATCGCAGCCGGTCTCTCGATAGGATAGAGTGGAGTTCGGAAGAGGTGCAAAAGTTGTTTGTTTCCTCCAACACAGCAGACGGAAGTTCGGGGGGGCCTGGAGGATCTACAAACCCTGGTAAGTGCTCGTGTATTGCGATTTGACACGTCGAACGTCCTAACTCACATCTGTACAGGCAGCGGTCAAGCCACTTCGTCCGGCGGTTCTTCGACTGCCGCAATCGCAGGGGGCGTCGTTGGTGGAGTTGTCGCTGTGGCGTTAGTTGGCGTTGCTGCTTGGTTTGTTCTTCGTCGCAGGAAAAGGTCGGCGCAACCACCGGCCCCGGTACCTGAGGTGGCGACATATCAGTATAGCGGCCATCCAGATTTCGATAAAACACCGGGATCGGCAGCGGTAGAGGCAGATACTTTCAGTCCTCGCAGCGAGTTGGGGTCGACGCAGTGGGCCGAGCTACCCAGCGCGTCGCCAAATGCGGGAGGGCATCATTTCGCAGTCGAGCTGGACGGGAATTCAAGGGTCCACAAATGATTGACGATTTCTTTGTATGTATTAATGTAGATATCGACATCAACTGCACATATGCAATAATATCATCAGAACAACCAAGGCTGACGTGAAAACTATGCAAGAAGGGTGGGGGTGCCTGGCCAGGAAGATGCGTGGGCGGAGTCATCCTTGCCTGCCTTCCCAGAAATCACTTCACCGACAATCTCACACAAGCCGAGACACGACGAGACGGATGCAATATAGGTACCACAAGATAGCTCTATGATAAGTATGACCAAACACCAGTAGATGCAAGCTCCCAATGCGACCCACGGATCACTACAACGCTCAATAAACAGATGGTGCCCTCTCACCAGTCGTTGTCTTTGCACCAGTCGCTCTGCCCACTGCCGCCATCCATGCACTGCTTGTTGCAAACGCCAAGGATCTGAATTCCACCGTTGGCTGTGCACAAGAACAAGCCGTTCTTCATGGACCAGTTCGTGACTTGGTAGCCGTGTTTCAGCAGGTCTCTCGCGATATCCTCCCTATAACGGCCTAATTTGAGACATGTTAACCATGGCGCTTCTAATAGCCAATGCATCGTAAACGGAGCTTACCTCTCTTTTCCAGATTGTAACCGCAGTAGGCGAGTCCTTCATGGCAATTTGCGGCACTGGTGAGTATCGGAAGCGTGCCAGTGATAGCCAGGGCGAGGGTGGTGAGCCTGACCATTTTGAAATGGATCTTTTGCTTTAATATTGTAATGTTGGGGTGGTGACTCTATGGTTTCTGTCCTGCTGTGCTTGCTGTTGTACTGATTGCTGAGTCTGGGTTTGGTCTATCTATCGCCATCGTTGGGGCTATCCTTTTTATAGATGCAACAGGGCTGATGTTTCCGTCACCTCATCAAAAAGTCTCGCGGATTTTGCACTTTCCCAGCCTGCGGTGTTGCCGAGCCAAAGCCCCGATGACATTCGGAGTTGAAACTGAATATGTACAAACTGTGGGGCCAAAAACCACAGTGATCACGGAGGTCCCATTTAATCGGCTGTGCTGCCGGCCTGCGAGTGGTCTGCACAGCCTCGACGGACCATTCCGGCGGTATGGCTGCATTTTTCAGCTTGGAACATGCCGCGTCCTCATCCAATCCCATAAGAGACAAAAATGACGGATGAAATGTGGTGTCCGTCCTCACAAGCTCTGGCTCCCCGAAACGGAAGGCACAATGGCAGTACCGTTGGTGGAGGCTGTTATGTGCCTTTCTCTTAAGCCCAGCACCTGAAATCGTTCGCGTGGTATTTGGCGGCCGCAGACACCGCGGAAAACCGGCCAAGGTCTCAATCATCAAATACTTTAAACAAATTTGAAGGTCTCGATCTTTTAGCTCAGAGCCCTCAATCTTGGCTTCAGCTGGTGGTCCAGCTATCTCAATGGGTACACATAAGGTAGATTGGAACTTCGACACCCGTGCTACCATTCCGGCTCCCACCAAATCCAACATCCAAGTTTGAATCGCGCGAAAACCAACGTGGACTCTTACGGCTTCACTGCCCTGAGATCGTCCGGCCAAGGGAACACCACTCTACGTCTTTCCTGTCCACTAAAGAAACACAGCCCAGGAAGCCAGCGACTGATGCGCAACTCGGGAATACCCACAACTCCCTCGACGCTAACCTCGAACGATACATGTCGGTCAAGATCGTTGTTTCCGCGGAGGCGCGAACCACCGCTCTCACGCTTCGACGCGGTAAATGCATACGCTGTCTGGTTGTCGGGGCTGTCGCTTCCGGACCCTTCGTCGTCCCAATCCCACACAAACACGCTCATGTACGGATTTTTCTCCACGTCCCCCCCCTCCGAGACTAGCCTTCCCAGACGCAGCAATCTTCCCTCTGCGAAGGCGTCTGCAATTTCAGCGGCCATCATCATCATATATCGTTTTGAGAACCCTGCGCTGACGATATCTGTATCCAAGTCTCCGACTAGCCACTCCACAATGTCGAAAAGTTCATGACTCAGCTCGGGGTAATCTGGTTCGATCAACCTCGCGATATATGTGAGCCGCCGCTGCCGATCTAGCCATGAGCCAGCGTCCGTACCAATGGCCTGCCACGTACTGCAGGCTGGGAATTCCGTCGTGTCGAGGATATCGCCCAGCTCCCACAGGTGGCCTTGCGTTTGGACCCCTGTCTCATCAAGTGAGACATGGAAGAGACGACAACCTTTATTGAATGTCAAACTACCTCCTAGGATGGGCTCTTTCACACCTCGGAAGATGTACTTATCCAGATACTTTGTGACGGTCATGTTGGACACAGTTTGTGGATCGAGCAGTCGGCCATTGTGAACCACCTCGCCGTTGAGCAAGCATAAAGCCAAGACGGACAAGCTCAGGCTGTGCTTAGGGAGTAGTCTCTCAGAGTTCAGCCGGACGGAGTATCGACAGCAATTGGCGGTTATGGCGAGCCTATCCCAGGGTTTCGTTATGGTTCGCCTCTCAACATCCCGCACCAGGGTTGGTGTCATGGGCGCCGAGGGATCCAGGAGGATGGTGTACTTTCCGGCAGCGCCCAAGATCCCGTCGATTACTTCCTGGCCTGTCTTTCCGCTTGGAAGACGTGCCTCAATTTCCAGAGGGCCGCTATCCTGCAAGGCCCGACAGAATTTGGTCGATTTCTCCGAGAAGAGGATAGACCGAAAACAAAGCTCGCCCTGGACGGCGCCGAAAACGGGGCGGCCATTAGGATATAGAAATGATCGTTTCATGTCTTCCAAATCAGTAGAGTGACTGATCAAGAGCTGCATGTTGACACCTCCACGATAATTTTCCTGGAATATCCAACCGCGTTGCCACCAGTCATCGGAAGTAATCTCGCTCAGCATGGAGAGCATATCCCACGCCTCGTCAGCAGTAAGATGCTTTAAAAACATGAAGTTACCGTCGATCTCTTGCACCAAGTCCCCAAGAAGCAAGTCCCCAAGAAGCTTCAACTCTCTTTCCGAGGAAATCGGCCTTCCTAAGAGGCCGACAGGGTGGTCGCTCAGTTGGTACACCAGATCCATGACTTGCATTCCCTCACGCTTGTGGTCGCAGAGCGAATGCAGACAATCTGCGGCGTCCTCACACTCTGGAGGCATTTTCTGGAACATGCCATGCTGGTCGATCCACAGCAGGCCAACTCCAGCCGCTCTCATGTACTGGGTGATACGGCGGAGCACGCAGTTTCGCACCTCGGGCTGCATGGGGGATTTTTCATGCTCTCCTGCTTGGCGTTGGACGTAATAATCTCCATGGTCAGCATCTTCGTGTTTCGAGGGGCCCCAGGTATAAGAGAGTGCAACGTAATCGCGGCACTCGAAGGCGTCGATGAGCCTACGAGGAAGATACTGTTGGTAACTTCCATATGGCCCATGATACTCCCTGGGTAAACCGAGGCATTCGAGTTTCTTGAGGAACGGAATGGATTTCTCTTGGGAACACTTCTCGCGCTGGATGTCAAGAAGGAGGGAGATGACAGATTTGCCGTGGTCGTGAGCGATCTGACGCAACGACTTTTTGCTGTCATCGACGCCGTTCTCGTTGTGCCGACCTTCCGGTTTCAGTTTAGCGTCCGCTGCTGCACAAGACATGGTGAATGTTGGATATGGCTGTACTTGCATGGACAAACGAAGGAGAGAGGCACAGAGGCTTATCCGCGGCGGTGCCAGTGCAGCCCGAATTTTGCCTAACCCCGCTTTGCCATCCGTGATCTTTACGTTGATTCGTCGGTACGGACTGCTAGTGGCCGATGAAAACCAAAAGGCAAGAGAGGCCACTACCAAGTAAGGTGCGGGCCACTACCAAGTAAGGTGCGTGACATTGCTCGTGACCTTTTTGAGAACTTTTGAGTATGTTGGATGCTGACCTACCACGGAACAAGGTCCCTTTGCTGACTGCAGCCGGATACCTTCCCTTCTGCATTGCTAGTTCCAGCGGTCCTTCCTGCACGGTTTGCTGCCGCGCCAAGATATGTTACGGAACCTTGATTGTGCGCAAACCTGCTCATCCAGCCAGTGCTCGGGTCACGTTCTCGGATTCCTGTCTCGGGCAACGGGTAGCGAGTGTATTCAAGATATTGGTGATGTAGTTGAAATGATCCTTTGAGTTGATGTTTTGATGGACCTTGGCCATTTTATTCGGGTCTGGTGTCTGTCTGCATACGGAGTGCGACTTGTACACGGAATGCGAGAGGAGGTAGCAGTGGCTCCGTTGTGAATAGAATCTTGGTTGGGGATGGATCGGACCTATAAGAAGGCGATGGTTTTTTTTGTCTCGTTCCCAACTTTGCATCCTCACTCAGGTCAAGACAGTCGAGACAGTCAACTCAATCACTGAAACACAAACACCAGCATGAAACCCGCCTTGCTCAAGTCTTTTGTGCTTCTAACGGGCTCGCTACATGCAGCCCACGCCGCTCTCGACCCTAACAAAACCCTCTCCATTGGAATCGTAAGTCCCTTGTTTTTTTTTTCCTCAACCAACTTTCTACATCTGTATCTTGAATCGGTAATCTGAATTGAAATTCTAGATTCTCTTTCCAGGTTTCCAACCCATTGATGTCGTTGGTCCTCTCGACGTGTTTGCTGGTGTACGTCCCGTCCCCTCCCAAGGCCACCCAACCTAGGTAGGTAACTAATTGTATTTCTAATCTGACATGCATGTTATACAGGCATCACGACATCAAAACATGACCATCTCTTTCCTCTGGAAAACCCCCGGGCCCGTCCCCTCGGTCGGTCCACCCCGTCTGTACCCTCCTCCCGGGTCCACTCGGCGCCTCTACCCGATCCCATCCATGTCTCTTGTCGCGACGCATTCTTTTGCGACCGCACCGGATTTGGATATCCTCCTCGTTCCGGGCGGTATCGGAAATCGCTTTCTTAACGACACAGGGGATACTTCGATGGAAGACTTTATCGCTTCGCGGTATCCTTCGTTAAAATACCTACTTAGCGTCTGTACCGGAGCTGCCACGCTTGCTAAATCAGGCGTGTTAAATGGTCGACGAGCTACCACGAACAAAGCAGCGTGGGAATGGGCGACATCGTTTGGGGGAGGAAAAGTAAAGTGGACGGCCACTGCGCGGTGGGTGGTGGACGGAAATGTGTGGACCAGCTCGGGCATTTCGGCGGGGATCGACATGACGTATGCGTTTGTTAAAGAGCTGATTGGAGAAAAAGTAGCGGGCGAGGTCATTAACGGGATGGAATACACGCCGCATTTGGATCACAATTGGGATCCGTACTCGGTCGTCTTTAATGTCGAAGGCGCAGATCGGACGAGAAGGTTGGGGGATTGTGTGGGGCCCGTAGGGTTTGAGTTTGATTGTGGGAAGTAATGTGTCTAGGTACCTACCTACCTAGCTACCTACCTACCTACGTAGACACTGTACTCAAATAAGTGTTCGTTAGCTTGATGGCTCAGATGGGTAGGTATCATGTGTCAAAATGTCCAGATTGATCAGTACATGTATGATCCACAGTGGAGAATTTAGCACATATACCACATTGGAGTTAAAACAGCCCATTGTTGTACCCTAAAGTTCCCTCAGCAATTTCCATGTTTGTGCGTGATCCTGAGCCGCTCCTGAGCTAGGGTGAGTGAGCTATGGGTGAGCCTGGCTCGCACAGTCGTGTGGCCCAGTTTTGGACCCTCGACTAAAGTTGCCATCCAGCCTGGTTTCCTGCGACGAATCTGGGCACCCGAAATTTCCTGTTTCGTCCGTCATCCTGAGCTGGGGTGAGCTGTGGCCGATTTGTCCTGAGCTTTCCCTGATTTTTTCCCTGAGCTAGGGTGATCCAATTCGCCTCTGCAACACAGCCTCGGAGGCCCCTTTTCAGTCACGCCGGCTAAAGTTTCCTCTTGATAAAAGCAGGCCGGCCATATTGTTAAGAAGGATGCATGGAGCCACCTGCACAGAACACCTTCCCATGCTTTAAGAAGGCTATATACGGCTGTACGAACAGGGTTGAGTAATAAAGCCAGGCATGCAATCAACTAGGATGTATGCCACAACCTCAGAACCGCTATTCCTACCCTTTAGGTACTTTCTTCGGCAACTCTGAATACGGCCATTCCGGCTCTCAAAGTCCTTTTTTCGGCGACGGGGGAGATTATGAAGAGGAAGGCAACGAGGGAGAGTCTGCGCCTACCGTAACATATGAGGACGTACAAGGACACCCTGCTCAATACGCAACGGGGGCGGAACCTGCAGTTTCTTCAACTACACATTACGATGGGCACTATGAACAAGGTGATGGCAATGTGGGACAAACAAAGGTATTACTATGGGGGTGATGAAATGATCAATGAAGAAATGGCCCGCCAGTTTAGGTTTTGAGAGGAAGACAGGCTATTCTAGGTCCCACTGACGACAAGGTCTTGCTCCACTAGTGAGTCGCCTGTCGGTATATGCCAAAAATTCCTCGTCTGTTATGTCTTTGCTGTTCAGAGGGTCAGATGGCGTGGACAAATCGACGTTCTAATATTGTGTGTAGGCTTAGACTTCTCTCAAACCCCTATCCCGTTAAAAGTTGGAACTATAATAGGAGTGTGAGATCTCATTACCATCAGTCCATCCACATGCCCATCTTTCGCTCAACTTCCATACCCAGTCATCAGATCTAGAGCTTGGCCTCGCCGAAAAGTTCCCAGAGCGCCTTGATCTCCTCGGTGATAATAAGAACGGATAAATACAGAGGAGCATACACTTCCACCGACGATTCCTCGTGTCCGTACGCCCTAGTGACAGCTGCCTTTTCCTCCGCTGAGTATCCACGCTCATCAAGTCCTTCCAGGTCCTCCGTCTCTTGAACTAGGACCTGCACTAGTGACTCAAACCCAAACCCGGCGCTGATGCTCCAGGGGAGAACTGGTATCTTTCCCCGCACACTCAGAGTGCCATCAAGGAAACCAGACGCGATCCGTTTCCCATCCAACGACCATACAAGCGACGTGATAGTTTGTCCGCGATGCCCCCCTTGCAAGGTGTGCGTATTGATCGGTCAGTCGGCCGCCGGGGACTGCGGAGTCCTGCATCAAAAAAGCTGATTGTCAGTAGGATTGAAATTTAAGGAATTGAACGTACCGGGGCTGGTGTGAGCAGAGTGTGTGGACGAGTATGTGGGTCGATTGTGTTTCGTGGTGGTTGTGATGGCGCATTTCTCCGGCCACCGCATCGCGCAGTCCTGTTCAGTCGAATCGCGCACGCCGGCAATCGCGCGCCCGCGACGTCAATGCTGCGCGTTAGTTTCTGGTCAATTCGTAGTATGAGCAACGACCCAAGTTTGGGCGCGATGGCCAGAAGTGCGAGGTTGGTATGGTTGTCGTTGTTGGTCGGCGGTGATGATGGACCGCGACGAAGCCTCCGAATCTTGACAGCGGCTTTTACAACCAAAGTGGTCGCCAGCTGATCGGGACTGCTAGCCTGGAGAGATAGCTGATTCTCAGAAAAGCTGTGGGCCTTGGAGTGCGCAGACCGCCCGTGCTGAAGGGGAAGGAGCGGAGCTTGATTTCATCGCGTTCAAAACCCGAACCACGGTTCACAGGGCCTCCCAACTCTGTGACAGTGACCCACCCACGTCATCTGTGCTTGTTCTCTTCCTTTCAGGCCCGGTTCTAGATTTTGGCTTGCGGATACAAGTAGACCTAAACGTACGCCATAAGTAACTTCAGGTGTGAAATTTCAGTGAGGTGCCGACCGCGGGCAACCATCCCATCAATGTCTTCCCAGCCACGCCCCTGCTGGCAAGTCCTTCCTAGTACCTGTAGTACAGGGGTGCCGCAAGCCTGTGATGGCACCGCCCCGCGTGGGAACCCACCCTTTTCGCTGCAACATTTGCCGTCGCTAACGAAGCCTAGCACGGGGTCGAATATGGCTAAGAAGCCCGGAATGTGGGTGTTGGTGGTGTCCAGGAGGCAAAAGTTCTCCAGCCCCTAAACCCTCAAAATATCTTGGAGCTGGGGAGATAACAGAGCAAGCACAAGAGAAGAACATTTCAACAGAGTGGAACAGCCTGGCTGTATGAGACGAATCCGGAACATGGTTGGTAGGTGTTTGAGGGCAAACCCTAAGCCTTACTACCAAACAGGCCAAGTACTGACTTGTCCCCCTGAATTCTCATACGCCAAGTACAGACCAGGACAAAGAAAACCCACTGCTGCACACGCGGGTGTACCAGGTAACGTTCATCTCATTTGTTACCCTTCGCACCCTTCTTCCCACCGCCACTGGGGCTGTAATTCTTGCAAGTAGTGCAAGACGACATGCCACAATCTACCCATTCCTGTTTCACCAGCGAAACCACCACCACCTTTCCTCCATCGTTGCCGCCCTGCTGGAGCAAAGAGTATTGGAAGCGACACGTACAAAAAGTTGGCATTTCTCGATCCAAAGAATTTTTTTTTCTGTTAAGCGCCCGCCAACAAGTAAAGCAGCGGGGGTTAAACTGAGAAAGCGGATGCTCACATTGCGACGGAGTGTTGCACGATGCACTAGTTAATGCAAGAGAAGATGCACGCTGAGATATCGCGACGAATCGAAACGTTGGGTATTGAGAAGGTGAGGGCTGGGTTTAGTGTGGTGAATGCGAGTTTGAGCTTGGATTGGAGCAGTGAAGCAGGACGAAGTTGAGTGGTGAGGATGAAGTTGAGTTCAAACCAGCGAGAGTGAAGGCCGGCTTTATATGCCCAAGGGTCTGGGGGACTGACTCTGTGGCAGCTCTGCTCCCTTGGCGGTGGCATCAGCGCTCCGTTTCGAGCACATACTTGACCATCCCACCGCCGAGAAGAAAGAAAACGATGGATTGCTCTCGCTTGAATATTGAGGAAACGAACGGGTGTGTCAGCACTAGGAGGGGGGAACAAATGCCATGTCAGCTTTATCTCTGGCAACATACAGGAGCGCGGAAATTGCGCGCGTAGGAGAAAAAAAAAAGTGAGACGTTGCCTGTCAAAAAGGGAAAATGACAAGTTCTCACCACTCTTCCCCTAAACGAGCAAACGAGCAACCGCGCAGACGTGGCTGACGAGAAATTGGTGGGTTCCCATCTCTTCCCTTTGTCCGACAAGACGGTGGCACGAAGCGACACCTAAGAGATGAGGCAAAAGCTACCTAACTAGTTGAGGGAGCAAAACTGACCTGTTGCTATCTCCCCCCCCGGACAAGCAAGGGCACAGAGCTGGCCGACAGGTACTGACCCAGAGCTACACTTGTATTTCGATAGTTGCCGGCAAGGGGTCGCCAGAAAGAGGTCCACTTTCTTTGATCCAATTTTTCTTTGGTCATCTATCAGTCCGTTTGGGGCGATGCTGGCACAAGAAACCCATCAATGCAAACGCGGCTTTATTCAGGGGCATCTCCACCAGCAACCCACCATTTTTATTACAAAGCCAGCCGGTTCTTTTTATGTCACATCCTCCTCACTCAATCCGCTTTCCAACTTTCTCCTTGCTTCTTCATCCCTCCAGATTGGTTAGGCCCGTCCGTCCTGCCCTCCAGCTTTCCCCCACTCCCAACGTCTCCCCTCTAGCCAACAAGCACCATTGCACAGCCCGAAACAATGTCTGAACTTCCCATCACCAACAGGGACAATCTCATAACTTCTTGTTTCTATGAGGGCGAGGACCGAAGCACCGTGAAATCGGTTAGGTACTTATGCTGGACGTCAGGCTCGGTCCACGGCGACGACGCACTGTACGCGGGGGTGATCGAGGACGGCACCCGGTCGTCAGAGCATAGCCTTGAGCAGATCAATCAGGCACTCGCCCAGGTGCCGGCCGAGCGCGTCTTCCCCCCGCTCCCTTTTCCCTGGTACCACACTCGCACGCGCGTGACCGTCGCCGACGACTGGGACGAAGAACCGTCTTCGGATCTCTATCTTAAACGACCGTGGATGAACCAGTTCTTCCCAGACGCCCGACCCGGGGATAATCAAGTCGCTGTGTGGTTTGCGCACGAAGTCCAACAACTGGAGCGGCTTGCGCTCTCTCCTCCGCACCCTAATCTGCTCCGTTATCACGGCTGCCGTGTCCGCAACGGTCGTGTCACCGGCATCCTCCTGGATCGCCTGCCCGGCCAAGATCTCTGCGCGCACCTTAACAGCGGCGGAACGATCGACAAGGAGCCTTTTTTTGCTGCGCTGGCCTCGGCTATCGACCACCTCCACAACATCGTCGGACTCGTTCATAACGACATCAATCCCAGCAATGTTATGGTTGGCCCTGATGGCGCGCCCACTTTGATCGACCTGGGCGCGGCCTTTCCCGAAGGTGAAGAAATGGCGTTAGGTGTCCCGTATGCTGCCTCCCTCCTTTTTCCTCCTCTCCCTGTTTCCGAAGTAGAAGATGGGGCTGACAAAACGGCTCAAGGTTCGAGTGCTGGGGGGACGATCCCTTGGACATGGACCCTGAGACGTATTATGTCGGTCCTGAAAACGGCCTTCCGGTGTCGAGAAGATCCCGAGATATCGCGGCCTTGAATCACCTGCGCACCTGGATCGACAATCCAGTCGTGGAAACGAGTGGTCGTCGTCGACGCGCTGAGCTTGCTCATTACTTTGTTGAGCTCGCAAACAGGCGCTGTGAGGAGGCCGCGGCCCGACGAGTGGCCATGGGAAACGAAACTGCCAAGGATTTTGAGGCGGCTATCTGAGATGCGAACCATATTGCTGCTAGGGCACTTGGGCGGAGTTTGGGACCATGTCAAGGGGGTTTCACCGGAGTGAAGAATACCACAAGATGCTCAGGATTCGCTTGTAGTAGTAGCCTAGATACTTTTTTTTCTTCTCTCTTCTTTTCTTTTGTTTCCTCCCTCCTCTCCCTCAAATTTTAGGTTTCCCTCCACGTGGCCCCTGACTCGATGATTTGTTCACAGTTTAGCTTTCTCTTTGGGCACCTGGAATCTTTCGCTCGTCTGCTTGGAGAGCATGTCGATCAGATGTGGTTGTTCCCCTTTGTTATTTTTTATTCTGAAAAAACATGGTTTCTTTGCCGATATTCGGCCGTATCTGTAGCGTAGAAATAGACGACTGCCGACTTCTCCCATCCCTTTTGACTTCTAACGGCTTACACCGTTCCGTTTTCCTTTTCCTCTAACCGGTGACAACTGTCAGCGTGATCCCAGGCAATCGATCTTGCATCATGACGTCGATATACTATAACTCCCCCTCCTCTCCCCGCTGTCAGGAGGAGTTTATTAGGGTAAAGGAACTCAGCGACTGGTGATGAATGTAAGCATTTCCGGGTGGAAGGAGGCAAATATTGTCAATGAAGTTTTGGGTGGTGGTTATTGTCCCAGTTCTAGGCCCCTGCTGATAAAGGACCATTTTTGGGTTCTTCGGTTAAAACTGCCCCTTTCCAGCAAGGCTGTGTTGCTTAATGGACGATCGGAAGGCCTGCATATTCTTTCTGTTGAAATTACAGCCCAGTTGCCCTGTAGCTACAGCACCCTTGGGTGCTGTAGCCTAGTTGATCTACTACCCTGGGAGTGCTGCCGACTGCACTATGGCAAAGTGCAGTCACCACAACTACGGG
>Ga0247765_1000454_pt1 | contig 32507 bp, 30 predicted proteins | sample UWRJL106311C6_FD_179949 | JGI IMG/M metagenome (GOLD analysis project Ga0247765, IMG submission 179949) | Plant litter microbial communities from Arlington Agricultural Research Station in Wisconsin, United States - UWRJ-L106-311C-6 | ecosystem: Environmental > Terrestrial > Plant litter >...
GCCTGAACGGGCTCTACGAGGACTCCGGCAGCTTCCGCGACGGCGTCGACCTCCAGCGCTCCGGCATCGCGCCGACCCTCACCTTCATGCCTGGCGAGGCGACCAAGGTCACGGTCGGCTACGAGCATTTCCGCGACACCCGGGTCGCCGACCGCGGCATCACCTCGTTCCAGGGGCGGCCCGCCGACGTCGGCATCGACACCTTCTACGGCAATCCGAACGACAGCCACGTGCGGGCGCTCGTCAACCTGGGCTCCGTCGCCGTCGAGCACCGCTTCGGCGCGCTGACCCTCCACAACCGGACGCACTTCGGGGACTACGACCGTTCCTATCAGAATTACGTTCCGGGCGCGGTCACCGCGGACAAGAGCCAGGTCACCCTCACCGCGTACAACAACGCCACGCGGCGCCAGAACCTGTTCAATCAGACCGATCTGACCTATGGTCTGGAGACCGGAGCGGTGCGCCACACGCTGCTGGCCGGCGTCGAGATCGGACGGCAGCTCACCGACAACTTCCGCAATACGGGCTACTTCAACAATTCCACGACGTCGATCCTGGTGCCCTACGGCAGCCCGACGATCGATACGCCGGTCACCTTCCGGCAGAGCGCGACCGACGCCGACAATCACCTGCGGACCCGGGTCTCCGCTCTCTATGCCCAGGATCAGATCGAGCTCTCCCCCCATCTGCAACTGGTCGCCGGGCTGCGCTTCGACCGCTTCGATCTCGAGTACCGCAACAACCGCAACGGCGACCGCCTGGGGCGGGCCGACGATCTCGTCTCGCCGCGCGCCGGGATCATCGTCAAGCCGGTCACCCAGCTCTCCCTCTACGGCACCTACAGCGTGTCGTACCTGCCCAGCTCCGGCGATCAGTTCTCCTCGCTGACGACGATCACGCAGCAGGTGAAGCCGGAGAAATTCAACAACTATGAGGTCGGCGCCAAGTGGGACGCCGCGGACAGCCTCTCCCTCACCGCCGCCGTCTACCGGCTGGACCGCACCAACACCCGGTCGACCGATCCCAATGATCCGACCCGGATCGTGCAGACCGGGAGCCAGCGCACCAAGGGTTACGAGATCGGGATCAACGGGCAGCTCACGCCGTCCTGGAACATCGCCGGCGGCTACGCGAATCAGGAAGCCTTCGTGACCAGCGCGACCGTCTCGGCCCGCGCCGGCGCCACGGTGGGCCAGGTGCCCCGCCATACGCTGTCGCTGTGGAACAACTACCGTTTCCATCCGAGGCTGGGCGCGGCGCTGGGGGTCATCTACCGCTCGGAGATGTTCGCCACCATCGACAACACGGTGACCCTGCCCGGCTACACCCGCGTCGACGTGGCCGCCTACTTCTCGCTGACCGAGAACCTGCGCCTGCAGGTGAACGTCGAGAACCTCTTCGACAAGAGATACTGGGCGAACGCGGACAGCAACACCAACCTCTCCCCCGGCTCGCCGCGCGCCGTCCGCGTCGGCGTGACGACGAAGTTCTGACGAGTTTCTGATCGCGCTTCGAGAATCGGGCGGCGGCAGGGTGCGATGACCCGCGCCGCCGCCCCACTACCCTGCTGAAAGACCCCGGCTCGCCAACGCCTTATTCAAGCACCTTATAGATACGGGCCGACTTCGAAGGAGTCACCCCCGCCGATCCGCCGCCGCACCGCCGGTGTGGTGGTCGCGGTACGGAAGGTTCCCCGGTCTACAGCTGGCTAAACATCGAAAGGAGCAATGATCATGAAGAGGCTTTTGTTCGCATTGCTGGTCACCGCGACCGCCATCATGGCCGCGGGCCATCCTCCGATCGTCATGGCCACCGATTGCCTCGTTGCGAGGTATACTTATTATGAATATTCCGGCGGCCCGTCCTGTGGCAGAACGGACATCTACTGCAACGATACTTTCCACTACGGCTGCCAAACGCCGTATTACAGGATCTCCCGGGGGCAGTGCATTTGCCCGTAAAGACTTAACAGCAATCGCGGCAGCACCCGGTCAGCCGGGCCGGGCCGGCTTCAGCGAAAGTTTCGCTCCGGGAGCAAGGAGACCCTCCATCCCGCGCAGGAAGGCCCGTGCCGGCACCGCGGCCAGGATCACGGCCGGCTGGACATCCCAATGATATTTGTATTAGGCTATGCGCTCACCTGGAAGGAGAACCTCATGAATGTATCCAAGCTCGTCCGTATCGCAGGCCTCACCCTCATCCTCGCCATCACGGCCCTGCCGTCCTTCGCCGAGCGGCAGTGTGGCTGCGCCTACTGCTCGAGTGTCGCCCCCACCACGGCCTGCAACTTCAGCGGTACCCACACCACCTGTGGAGACTTCCTCGCCGTTACCCTCTGCGGGCCCGTGGGCTGATCCTGTAAGCCGCGGACCGCAGCTCTGAACCGGGGAGGCCGTCTGTCGAGGCGGCATCCCTCACCTCCACAACTCGCTGTTCGGCACACTCAACTCTGAAGGAGAACGTGTGAATCTATCCAAGCTCGTCCGTGTCGTAGGCCTCTCGATGATCCTCTCCGTCACCTCCCTGGCCGCCTTCGCCGATCCGCCGGCCCCGCAGCCCTGTAGCTGCAATTACTGTTCGCACTCCCCCTCCACCCGGAGCTGCGTCAACTTCGACGGCACGACCGTTACCTGCGGCTACTTCCTCGCCGTCACTTTCTGCACGCCGCAGGGTTGATCCCCTAAGCCGCGACCACAGGTCCGGCGTGGGAGCCGTCCGCCGAGGGCGGCTCCCCATCCCGGCGCTCATCCGAGCAGCCGGCGTAACAAATCCCCTGACGAAGCGTAGAGAGAGGAGCCCCCCGGGAGCCAGGGAGGCCGGTTTCGGTCTTTCGTCGAAAGGTGCTTGCCACAGCCGTGAGAGGCGGTTTGCGCTGGACAGATCACGCCTCGTCGCGCTGATGGTCTCGCTTCGCTTGAAAAAGGGGAGGAAATGACATGACGATCAGCGGCATCGACGAGTCACAGCGCGCGGCGGCAAAAGTGGCGGGATTTGTTTACCTCTTTGCCATGGCGACCTCGATCTTCGCCGAGCTCTATGCCCGCGGCCAGATCATCGTACCTGGCGATGTCGCGGAGACCGCTCGGAACATCATGGCGCACGAACGGCTGTTTCGTCTCAGCATCGCCTGCCATGTCATCACCTTCGCGGCCGATGTAGCCCTCATCACAGCGCTCTACGTCATTCTCGGGCCGGTGAATCGGCACCTTGCTCTCTTCGCGGCATTCTCGCGGATGATAGAAACCTCGGTCGGCGTCACCGCGGCGCTCCATGGCTTCGACGCTCTGCGGGTCTTGAGCGGAGCTGAGTACCTGCGCGCGTTCGAGGCGGATCGATTGCAGGCCCTGGCGAGGCTGTCGCTCAGCGCGCATGGCGCCGGGCTGAACGTCTGCTTCGTGTTTCTTGGATTGGGATCCACCGTTTTTGGCTATCTGTGGTTCAAGTCCGGCTATCTCCCGAAGGCACTGGCCGCCTTGGGAGTGTTCGCGTCCCTTCTGCTGGCGATAGTTGCCTTCACTCTCATCATGTTCCCCGAGCTGTCGAAAATACTTTCACGGTCCTACATGGTGCCGATGTTCCTTTTCGAGGTCACGACGGGCTTCTGGCTCCTGTTCAAGGGACTGCCGCGCGGGCAGAGAGAGGCGACCGGGTAGCGAGAGGCAGGGCCGAACCGGCAAGGGGCTCGGCGGGCCAGCCGGTTGGAGTATCCTCCGGGCATGATTTCCCCATCGACGCTCGGACGGTTCTTCTTCGCGATCTCCATGGTGGCTTTCGGGGTCCAGCAGCTCGTGACCGCTGAATTCGTGAGACTGGTCCCGCCGTTGCCGGCATGGATTCCCGGGCATTCCTCCTGGGCTTACCTGGCCGGTGTCCTGCTCATCCTCGCGGGCGTGGCGATCGGCACAGAATACAAAGCGCGCTGGGCGGCGGTCGTGCTGGGCGCGATGCTCGTCCTGTCGATCCTGTTCCTGCATCTGCCCAAGGCATTCACGAACCCGATGGCGGGCTTCATGTGGACCAACCCCGCCAAGGCTCTGGCGATGCTGGGCGGCGTCATCCTCGTGGCCGGTGCCCTGCGGGAAACAGAGGCGGACCGATCCTCAGGGCTGGCTCGGCTGTTTCGACCCCTGACGCCGCTGGCTCCCCTGTTCTTCGGTGGATTCCTGATCCTGGGCGGAATTCAGCACTTCGTTTACGCGGACTTCGTCATGAAGCTGGTGCCGTCCTGGATTCCGGGTCCGCGGTTCTGGGTCTACCTCACCGGTCTCGCCCTGATCGCGGGAGGCGTGGGCCTCCTGCTCCCGAAAACGCAACGATTGGCGGCGACGATGGTGGGAATCATGATCCTGCTCTGGGTGGTGCTCCTGCACATTCCCCGCGCCCTGGCCGACATGCACGACGCCGGCGAGACGTCCGGGGTCTTCGAGGCCCTGGCGCTGAGTGGAGCCGCGTTCATCCTGGCGGATCGCGGCCGCGACATGGGGGGCTACCCGCTCTGGGGGAAGAGGACGAATCCTCGGGGAATTTAAGTCCCCGCTGAGGAGAGGGGGGGCGGCTCCCCCGAGGCTGCTCGAGGGTTGGCCGCCCGACGAAGCGCGGTTCGGTCTTCAACTCGGCAGGATCGACGTCAACAATAATAACCTTCCCAGAAGGCCACGTTGTCGAGATACCAGGTCATCGTCCCGAGTGATCCGGTGACGAACTGCAACTCGACCGTCTTGCCGGCATAGCTCTTCGAGGTCTGGAGGGAGAACCTCTGGCAGCCGCTGGTGAGCTGGCTGCCGTGCACGGCGCCGATGAGATCGAGAGATCCGGTGCCGACGTCCTTCACGTACACGCGCAGCTCGTCAAACCAACTGCCTGGGATCGTGTACGCGATGATGTCGAAGTCGATCGTGAAGATGGGGCCGGCCGTCGACGGGAACGTCACCTGCTGCATCTTGATCGTCGTGCCCGGATAGGTGATCTGCGCCATCCACGTGAAGGCACCACAGGGATCGGTCTGCTGGACAGTGCCGCAATAGGCCCCTGAGCCGCAGTTGCTGAACGACCAGGTGCTGGAGTTGGTGAAGTTGCCGTTGACCGCGTAGTTGCACATACATCGGAAACACGTAACTCCCTGAGCTGGCAGGCTGAACAGGACGGCAACGGCGACGGCAAGGATGGCTCTCTGCATGTTCAATCCTCCTTTTGGCTCCGCTCCCCCTCAATTATATCTAATCTTAGAATGTGGTGGACAAGTCTTCAGCCCTGCCAGGCTGTTTCGTCCCGGTCCTGGGCCTGTCTCACCGGTATCGACCCGATCACGGAAGGCGTGGGCGAGACGTTGGGGTCTTCGAGGCGTTGGCGCTGAGTGGAGCCGCGTTCATCCTGGCGGATCGCGGCCGCGCGCTGAGGCGAGAGACCCTGGCGGGCCTCCCACCCAGAACCTGGAGCTTCGTCGCAACGCGTCAGGGACAGACGTGCAGATAAAACCAGACGGCGCAGGTCCCCGGGCTGCCGTTGTTGTTGCACTTCGTATCCGGGGTCGAGGTGCTCAGGCAGCAATACGCCTCGCCGCAGGGGGGCGGAGCGGCCTCGGTCCGGGCGGGCACCATCCCGGCGGCGCACGAAAGAACGACAGCGGCGGCGAGCAGAAATCTTCTCGGCATCATTTCTCCCTCACGAGAATGCGGCGGGTCCAGGTGAAAAACAGCGTCAGGAACGGGGCCTGAGTATACCCTGCCGCGCGGCTCGCCCACGCTCGCCAGAATGGACCCGCCGTCATCCCGGCAGGAACCAGTCCAGGGGTTTGTCGCTGGAGAGGCGCTCGGAGCCATTCCCCTGAATCGCCGTTTCCGCCGCGAGCTCCTGGATATGCCATGCGACGGTTTCGGGATCCTCGTGATGCAGCATGTGTCCCACGCCGGGGATGGTCCCGATGCGCGCATCGCGGAAAATGGAACGGAGGTACTCTTCGGTCGCGTCCGAGCCGAGTTGAGAGCGGCGATCCGAGTGCTGTCCCAGGAGCAGGAGCAGCGGAATCTCGACTCGCCGCCAGCATGCCTCCACTTCTTCGCGGCAGTGGAGCACCGGAGCGGTCCTCTGATGCCGTGGATCGGCGGCGAGCTCGATGCCCGAGTCGACCTGCCGGGTCCATGCGCGCGCGATGAACTCAGCCTTCGCCCGCGTCAGGCGCGGGTTGCGCACACGCAAGGCCGCGGCGAAGCTCGAAAGGGATTTGTAGCGGCTGGCGCAGGGCTCCTTCTGGAGCTGATCGAGCCATGCCTCGTAGCGCTCCGGTGTCTGGTCGGGGCTGATTCGCGGTGGACCGAGACCTTCGAGATTGACCAGCCACGCGAGGCGCCGGGGACGGATGCCGGCATAAAGGGTTGCAATGTTGCCACCCATGCTGTGGCCGACGACGCGCGCTGGGCCGTACGGCACGAGCGCATCGAGCAGAGCCTCCAGATCCGCGAGATAGTCGGGGAACCAGTAGCCGCCGGACGGCCGCTCGGTGCGTCCGAAGCCGCGCCAGTCTGGCGCTACGCACGACCAGGAATCGGGCAGGCAGTCGACGAGGAACTGCCAGGACTCGCCGCTATCCATGAAGCCATGCAGCAGAACGATGGGCGAGCCACTCGGCTCGCCCCACCTTGTCAGGCGATGGCGCAGCCCGCGCACCTCGAGATCTTCGTACCGTGGCTCGCGGCGAGGTTGGTAGCTACTCGCGCAGTCATTCCGCGTGCTCGCGACGGCGGGAGCCACCACCCCCTCGGTATCTTCCAGAAACACTGGCTCATGTTAGCAAAGGCTATTAGTAAGCGCAATGAAAAGCTGCCGGCAACAGCAAGCGCTATTTCCTGGCGGCTGCTCCGGACGTTGCCTGGTGCTGCAGCCAGTCGACGACAGCGGCCGACAAGGCGATGCGATGGTCGGCGAAGCTGTGGTCGCTGTCGAGGGTCATGCTGCTGACCTTGCCCTTGCGCTGAGCGCGGATCGCGTCGGCCAGCGCCTTGTTCGAAGCACCGCCCCCATACGTGGCGCCGATCACCAGCGTGGGCGGCGTCGCCAGCGCCGGCGCCAGGGCCAGCAGGTCCCAGTCCTCGGCATGGCGCTCGACTTCTTCCGCCAGATGCGCCGCGTCGGTGCCGGCCAGGCTGTTGCCAAGATCGTCGCCGATCTCCGCGATGGCCGCGGTACGCCTCTCGGGATGGGCGCGCAGGTCCTTGCCGTCGGCGCCCACATTCCACGCATCGATCAGCACCACGCCCGCCACGTCCTGGTGTGCCGCCGCATAGCGCGCCGCCGCGAAGCCGCCCATGCTATGGCCGCCGACCAGGATGCGGTGCGTATCGATGCCATACTTCGCGGCGTTCTCGGGCTGGCGCAGGAAGGCCATCGCCGCTCCGGCATCCTCGACCGCGCCGGCGATGCTGAAAGCGCCGGGCGAACCCCAACTGCCGCGATAGTGCATCGTCAGCACATTCCAGCCGGCGCGCCGGATCGCCTGCGCCAGGTCGAGATTCTGCTCGTTGCCGGGCAGGCCGTGCAGCAGCAACAGCGTCGGCTTGGGACCGCCGCCGGCCGCCAGGAAGAACAGCGCATTCATGGCGACGCCACCGCTCGGTATCAGCAACTGACGGTTGGCCGCCGGATGTTTGGCATCGCGAGCATTGTCCGCCACGACAGCACGCGGCACCGGTGCGGTGGCCGCCTGCGCGGCGATAGAAGACAGCAGCAATGCCGCCGCCAAGGTATGAACATGCCACGCTAATTTCATAGAGCTCCCCGATCCGAGGTATCGGCCGATTCTAACCCATGAACACCGCCGGACAGGTGGGCGCCGCCGCTTGTAACGTTTCCCCCGCTTCCCGCTCTGTATCCGCGACGGCTGTTTTCAGCCGGATCGCGGACCCGGGTCGCCGAGACCTGACAAGGAGCCCATCATGCGCGGGAAAAGGATTTTTCTATTCTCAAAGATCGCGGCGGCCGGAGCCCTGCTGCTCCTCGCCCTCTCGTCGCTGGCCCCGGCGAGCGAGCGGGAGAAAACGGATCGCGCGGCGGCCCCGGCCGATCCCATCGCCGCCAATGGCGCGCGGATGCTCGCGGAGGGGCGCCACACCTTCCGCGACGACACGTTCGGCGATCAGGTGTTCTGGAGCCGGATTCTCGGCATTCACGAGGCCCTCAAGCAGGTGAGCCCGCGGACGGCCCTGGCGGTCGGGCTCAAGGTCGACGCCGAGGCCCTCCCGCCGGGCCTCCTGGCCCAGCTCAAGAGCGGGGGCCCCGCCACGGTCGCCTCGCACGGCAAGGCGGTCGACCTCGACGATCCCGCCGTCACCGCGGCGCTGCTCCGCCTCAACGCCGTGGTGGGCGTGCGCGGATTCTTCAATCAGGACGGGACTCTGCGGTCGGCCGGCATCACCTGCGCCCTCTGCCATTCGACGGTCGACGACTCGGTGGCGCCGGGGATCGGCAAGCGGCTCGACGGCTGGGCGAACCGGGACCTGAACGTCGGCGCGATCGTCAATCTCGCTCCCAACCTGCAACCGGTGGCCAGCCTGCTGGGCGTGGACGAACCCACGGTGCGCACCGTCCTCAAGAGCTGGGGACCGGGGAGGTTCGATGCCGAGCTCTTCCTCGACGGCAAGGCGTTCCGTCCCGACGGCAAGACCGCGGCCACGCTGATCCCGCCGGCCTTCGGCCTCGCCGGCGTCGACGGTCACACCTTCACCGGCTGGGGATCGGTCACGTATTGGAACGCTTTCGTGGCAAACCTCGAGATGCACGGCCAGGGGAGGTTCTGGGATCCCCGGCTGAACGATCCGGTGAAGTTCCCGATCGCGGCCCGCAACGGCTTCGGAGACATCCAGAGCGAGCACGACCTGATCACGCCGAAGCTGGCGGCCCTGCAGTTCTATCAGCTCGCCATCCCGGCCCCGGCTCCTCCACCCGGCAGCTTCAACGCCGCCGCCGCCGCGCGGGGCAAAGTCGTCTTCTCCGAAGCGGGCTGCGCCAAGTGCCACGTGCCGCCCCTGTATACCGAGCCCGGCTGGAACCGTCACACGCCCGAGGAGATCGGCATCGACTCCTTCCAGGCCGACCGCTCACCCGACGGCCACTACCGCACGACGCCGCTCAAAGGGCTCTGGGCCCATTCGAAAGGCGGCTACTATCACGACGGCCGTTTCGCGACCCTGCGGGACGTCGTGAACCACTATGACGGACATTTCGATCTGCGTCTCAGCGAGCAGAAGAAAAGGGATCTGATCGAGTTCCTGAAATCGTTGTAAACCGGAGGACTCCAGAGGGGAGCCTGGAGTCCTCGGCTCCCTTCCCTACTTCAAACCCGCCCGCGGTATCGCCCACAGCTCCCGGCCGCGGACCGGGTCCCAGGCGTCGAAGACGACGCGGCTGCCCGCGATCACGAAGGGTCCGGGCGAGGAGGCGTCCAGGCCCGGGGCGAGATCGCCCAACTGGCGGGTTCCCCCGGGAGTGCCGTCGCTCACCCAGGGCTCCAGGCCGGTCGCGCCGTCGTCCGCCGCGAAGACCAGGAGGCCGTCGATCGCCGTGAGCGATTGCGGGTAGGAGCCCGCGAAGCCCGGGCGGATGTCGCGTACGAGTCCGGTGCCGGCGGCGGTGCCGTCGCTGGTCCAGAGCTCGGCGCCGAGAAGGCCGCCATCCACCACGAAGAAGAGCCGGTTTCCCGCGACGGTCAGCTCCCAGCCCCGGGCGGCGCTCCCCGCGGCCGCGAGGGGCGCCACGGGGACCGTCCCCGCCGCCGTGCCGTCGCTCGACCAGAGCGCCTCGCCGCCGCCGTCGTCGGCGATCAGATAAACCTTTCCATTCAGCCTCACCAGATCATGCGGAGACGAGCCGTTCGCTCCCGGCCGGAGGTCGCGGACGAGCCGGGTGCCGGGGGCCGTGCCGTCGCTGACCCACAGCTCGCGGCCGTTCACTCCGTCGTCGGCGGCGAACAGGACCGTGGAGCGCAGGCGGATGAAGGAGTCCGGATCGGAGCTCGAATACCGCGGCAGGTCCGCCGAGAGCTTGATGTCGAGAAGCGACGGCGGGCCGCCGCTCGCCGGCACGCTCCAGAGCTCGCGGCCGTGGAGCCCGTCGTCGGCGGCGAACACGAACCGGGAGCCGGTCCAGGCGCCCGGGCGGGGATCCGACGAGCCGACCGTATCCGGCCCACCGGAGAAAGAGGGGTAGAGCTGCTGGTTGAGATCGGCGATCTGGCGGGTGCCGGCGGCGGTGCCGTCGCTCAGCCAGGGCTCGATCCCCGTCCCCGCGAGGAACCCGGGGTCGCCGGTGGCGGCGAGCAGCAGCCGGCCGCCGCCGGTCGCGAGCCCCTGCACGAAGAAGGCGTTGGTGGCGAGCAGGCGGGTTCCCGCCGGGGTGCCGTCCGTCCGCCAGAGGCCCTGGCAGGGCGCCAGGGAATGATCGCAGACCCCGGGAGCTCCGCCGGCGGGATCGCTGGTGAAGTAGAGGAAGCCCGCGGCGGCGATGAACCCCTGGGGCCAGGGCACGAACTTGACCGCCCGGGTGCCCGCGGCCGTGCCGTCGGTGCGCCAGAGGCCGGCGGGACGCACGCCGGGCCGGGCCGCGAAGAGCGCCTGGCCGCCGAGCTGGGCGATCGGGCCGGCGCCCGAGCCGGGATCGAACCCGATGTCGCGCAACTGGAAGGTGCCCGCCGCCGTGCTGTCGGTCCGCCAGATCTCCGACTTCTCGGCGGCGGTGCTCAGTCCGAAGAACCCGATCCGGCCCGCGCCGGCCGGCAGCACGGGGAACCGGTTCTCGGGGGCGCAGGCCCGGGAGGCGCCGCACAGCTCGGTCACCCGCCGGGGCTGGCAGGTATCCGCGTCCACCGTCCAGAGCTCCGTGGTCTCCGGGTGGAGATCGACCCCCGCCGCGTAGAAGACCCGGTCTCCCGCGCTCCAGGGGCCCGCCGCGCCCGGCAGGCCCGTCGCGACGGGCTCGACCTGCCGCTGCGGCTCCCGGATCCGCCAGATCTGCTGCTCGTCGCCGAAGCCGGAAGTCCGAAAGAGAACGCCGCAGGGGGAGGCCGCGAAGGCGGCGCTCGAGCGCCCACTCGCCAGCTTGACCGTCCCCGCGGCGGTGCCGTCGGTCTCCCAGATCTCCGCGCCGCTCGAGAAATAGGCGATGCCGTTCACGACCAGCGCCGGCGTCGAGGGGTTGGCCAGGCCCTCCCGCAGGATCTGGGTGCCCGCGGACGTGCCGTCGGTGCGCCAGAGCGTGGAGTCCTTCCAGAAGAGGACCGCGCCGGGCAGGGGGATATGATTCCGGGTGCTGCGGAGCAGGCTCCCCTGGCTCGACGTGAGCTCGGGAAACAGCCCGGGCGGATTCCCATCGCCGACCCACAGCTCTTGTCCCCCGCCGCTGAACCCCGTCGGTACGACACCCAGCAGGACTTTCCCCTCCGGCAGGGGGGCGAGGAGGGAGGCGATAAAAAAGCCTGCCTGCCCGACCCGTACCGTTCCGGCCGGCGTGCCGTCGGTCACCCAGAGCAGGGGCGCTCTGCCCCGGTCCGACAAGAAGAACAGCCGCCCGCCGGACAAGACCAGGTTGGTGTAGCCGCCCAGCACGATGTCGCAGGCGCCCGGGCAGGTGTCGGCCAGGAGGCGCGTCCCCGCGGCGGTGCCGTCGGTGGACCAGATCTCATACCCCCGCACGCCGTCGTCGGCCGTGAAATAGAGCCGGCCCTGGTACGCCGTCAGATGCTGCGGATTCGAGCCCATGGGGCCCGGGCGAAGGTCGCTCACCCGCCGGGTGCCGGCGGCGGTGCCGTTGCTTCGCCAGAGCTCCAGGCCGTGGGCGGGGTCGGCCGCGGCGAAGTAGAGGACGCCTCCCAGGTCGACCGGCTGCGCCGGGGGCACGGCCAGGTTGGACACGGGCGCCGCGGGAAAGCCGCTGCTCTCCATCGGCAGGCGGTTGATGTCGGCGATCAGGACGGGGGGATCCGCGGCGCGCAGGACGGACGAGCCGAGGACCAGCAGAGACGACAGGATCACGAACGGACAATGGCGCATGACAGCTCCTGGGAGCCAGACGGGCCTCCGGTGATGGGTTCATCGAAGCGAATCGATCATGCTTTGTACGCTCAGAAAAGTGCAAGCGTCTAGGCCGCTGGAAGATGGAATCCGCAGGTACGGTTCCTGGCCCCCGCCGCGGGAGGGACCGTGTCTCTTCCTCCCGCCCGGGTGAGGGGAACCGGGGCGGCGAAGCGTTTGATCCCTGGGATCGGCAACGGCCCGTTTCCGGCGCGATCACGCGCGGCCTGCCGATCGATCCGTTATAATTTCAGGTCCGCAGCACAGGAGGAATCATGTCGCAGGACAACGTCAGCACCCTTCAGACCGCCGAGGAAAAGCCGCTCGCCGAGCACGCCAACCAGAGGAGCCGGCAGCACTACGCCAAGCTCGTCGACAAATATTTCGAGTACGCCCACAGCAACCGCCTGGAGGAGGTCGTCGCGATGTTCACCGACGACGCCTTCGCCACCTTCGTGGTGGCGCCGGAGCCCTTCTACGGCAAGGAGGCGATCCGCGGCTTCTACACCCAGCTCTTCCAGGACTTCCCGCACATCGAGCCCGAGATCTTCACGGTCATCATCGAGGGCAACCGCGCGATCACCGAGCAGAAGATGACCATCGTCAGGCCCGACGGCACCCAAGTGGTCCTGCCCTTCAACACCAATCACTTTACCTTCGAGGGCGATCTCATCAAGACCCTGCGCGTGATGGGCAGCCCCGCCTGATCATTCGCCGGAATCGTCCGCCGGGATCATCCGCCCGAATCATCGCGAATCTCCACCTCCTCGCGAGCGCCCCTGGGGCTCGCGGGGAGGTGGGGGCGTCGCGGTCTACGTCAGCAGCGGCAGCCGCAGATCGGGTCTCCGCCGTTGCACGAGTACATGAACCCGACGCAGGGGGGTGTACAGTACCTGTCGCAATAGGTCCGCGTGCAATTCGTCGCCTGCGCGGGGCGCGCTGCGAACGGCGGCGCTCCCGCCACGGCGGCGAGCACGAGAACGGTCAGGAAGCCCAGCTTGAACTTTGTCGCTCGACGCATGAGATCTCCTTTCAAGAGGTTCGCAGAGTAGCAGCCGCTCAGCGCGGGAGGCAATGCGGCCGGAGATTGGGGCAGAGTCGACGGCGGGCGCGGCGGTGGCTGCAGATCGAAAGAGCTATACTCTGCCACGCTCCGGTTCTCGCCCGCTACGAGATCAGTACCCGGTACCTTTCCCGCGGCGGCGAGCTCCAGGTTTTGGATGATTGGACCCGCGGTCCCGGCTCTCCGACCCGCGGGTCGCGAACTCCGACCCGCGGTCCCGGCTTTCCGACCCATGGGTCGCGGACTCTGACCCGTGGTCCCGACTCTCCGACCCACGGGTCGCGAACTCCGACCCGCGGTCCCGGCTCTCCGACCCATGGGTCGCGGACTCCGACCCGCGGTCCCGGCTCTCCGACCCGCGGGTCGCGGACTCCGACCCGTGGTCCCGGCCCTCCGACCCACGGGTCGCGGACTCCGATTCGCGGGTCCAACTCCTTGGCCCACGGGTCCAAAAACCGCGCGCTCGGGTCGACTCGTTCCATTCTCGAGCGGAAAAGGTAATTACCGCTTCGCCATCGTCCGGTCCATGCCCTCGACGTCACCAATCGCTGCAGTAGCAGCTCACTTCGTCCCGGTTGTCGTCGGGGTCGGTGTCCGTGCAGGATACCCAGCCGTCGCTGCGGCAGATTCCCTGTCCGCCATCTTCGGTTTTGCAGGCTCTGGGGTCCAGCACCAGCAAGCCCACGCACGTCGCCGCCTCGCTGCACGCGCCGCACAGATCCGGCCACCAGGTCGAGCGGCGCTCCGGCGTGGTCTGGAAATTCAGTGTTTTCGCGCCGCGGCAGGGCGCGGCCGGCGCCGAGCGCAAGAACCTGTCGCCGCTGAAGAGGGGGGCCGACTCGTCAGTCCCCGCGGCGGCCGGGGTGGCGGTTGCCAGGATGGTAATGACGCCCAAAGCGGCGAGGGCGGCGCTAAACGATAGTCTTTGCATGATCTCTCCTCCTTCTCCAACTCATGGTGCCGCGCGCCGCTCCGGGTGAGCCGGTCCTCCCGGGCGGGCTGGCGAACCCTACGGCTTGGTGAAGAAGGTCACCGTCCCGGTGCCGATATTGCCGGTGCTCTTCTGCACCGCGGTGATGGCCGCCTGGTAGAAGCCCGGAGCTTTGATTTCGAAGATCCCGTGAAAGATGCTGGGATCCTGGATCAAGCTGAAGCCGACGGACGCCGGGGGTGCTCCCGACCCGATCCGCTCGACGGCGGCGGTCACCGCGAAATCGTCGGGGATCCAGGCCAGACCTTTGCCGATCGGACAGCCGCACATCATGGTGACATTGACGAGGAACGACACGGACCCGGAGGCGGTTGAATATTCCAGATGGGTGGGCGGTTGCTGGACCTGGACGATGAGCCCGGGAAGCTCGACGACGAACCCGGGTCCCTGCGTGATCGGCTGGCCCGGGACGGCCCAGGTGTACGTCACCGCCCGCTGCGCGGACTGAAGGCCGCCCAGCGGTCCGTAGACCTCGACCTCGAGCAGCGTGGGTTGGGTGATCGGAAGGTGGACGGTGAGGCCGGAGGTCGTGGGTCCTGGCACCAGCCACTGCACGAGCGGCGGAGTGCCGGGCGTCACGATCGCCGACCGGGAAGCGCCCGGGACATAGCTCTGCTGCAGCGTACCGGAGTCCGGCCCCTGGACCCGGCCGCCATCCAGCCAGCGGCCGGTGCGCGCGTCGCGGACCGTCACCTCCGCGCCGCCGATGTCGTCGGCCAGAAACTTCCCGCCGTTCGCCTGAACCCGAATCATCATGGGTGTGGTCGTCGCCATGGGATCTCCTCCGAGTCTGGTGAGGCCTGGAGTCTATCGAAGAACCGGGCTCAGTCTTTTGAAGGAGTTGCCGGTACCGGCGGCTGTCCCCGCGGAAAACAGAATGCATATGCGAAAGTCCTGTATACTCCCTGTCCTTCGGTAAAGTCCGAGGACTAACGGAAGGGAGCTCCCGTGAAAAAGGACAAGAAGAATCAGCCGAATCAGCAGAAGAAGGGCACAAAGAAGCTGACGCTCCAGCGCGAGACGCTCAGCGCCCTGGAAGAAGGAAAGCTCGAGAATGTCGCTGGCGGCGCCTCCAGGTGCCCCACCGCATGCAGTGTCTGCTGAAGGCCATTTTTCGTCAGCGTGCTCTCCTGAGTTGATTCTCCCTGGTTTCAGGAGCTTCTTGTTTCGAGGAGCTCCTGGAACCAGTCGCGGATTGCGGCGTCATCCTGGGCAGGATGGAGCCGCGACTGCCCGTACTTTCCTCGAAGACTGCCAGGAGCGAGGCCATCCTCGCCAGGATGGACCCACGCCTACCCAGGAGCGGCGCCATCCTGGGCAGGAGAGAGCCGCGACTACCCGTACTTCCCTCAAAGACCGCCAGGAGCGAGGCCATCCTCGCCAGGATGGACCCGCGCCTGCCCAGGAGCGACGCCATCCTGGTCAGGAGGGAGCCGCGCCTACCCGTACTTTCCTCGAAGACCGCCAGGAGCGAGGCAATCCTGGCCAGGAGGGACCGGCTCCTACCCAGGAGCGACGTCATCCTGGTCAGGATGGACCCGCGCCTACATAGGATCGTCGTCATCCTGGCCAGGAGAGACCCGCGACTACCCGGACCGCGCCGTGTTGTGCACAAATAAGTTCCCGGCACCTGTTCCGGTCGAGCCACCTCTGCCGCTCTGATTTCACCTTCTCGCCTCTCTCGAAGCTCCCGGCAGCCGTTGAGGTTGATGTATATTCTGTGCTGCTACGCATCGAGACGAGGCGGAGGATGATCGACGGCTTGGCCGCCGACGCTCTCCTTTTGCAAGAAACGAATATAATGGCACCTCTTGGGAACACTCTGCCAGATTGCGCGTCGCATGAACAAGAAATCTTTTACAGAAGCAGATATCCGCTCCAAGTTCATTACCCCGGCCATCGTAGGCACGGGCGGCGCCGGGTGGGACGCGATGACCCAGGTGTTGGAAGAGCACTACTTCACCAAGGGTCGGGTTATCGTTCGCGGCAAGACGACAACTCGCGGTGAGGCGAAGAAGGCCGACTACATCCTCTTCTACAAGCCCAACATCCCGCTTGCGGTCGTTGAGGCGAAGGACAACAACCACACGGTTGGCGCCGGCATGCAACAGGCTCTCGAATACGCCGAGATCCTCGATGTGCCTTTCGCTTACAGTTCTAACGGCGACGCCTTCCTGGAGCACGACCGCACTGCCAGCAGCGGCACGGTCACCAGGGAGATTCCGCTCAACCAGTTCCCCACGCCGGAAGAACTCTGGACACGCTACCGGATCGCGAAGGGCTATACCTCCGAGCAGGAGACGGTCGCCACTCAGGATTATTACGATGGCGGATCGCAAAAAGCACCACGTTACTACCAGCTCATCGCCATCAATCGTACGGTGGACGCGATCGCGCGCGGCGAGAACCGCATCCTCCTGGTCATGGCCACTGGCACAGGCAAGACCTACACCGCCTTCCAGATCATCTGGCGGCTGTGGAAGTCGAAGGCGAAGAAACGCATCCTCTTCCTCGTCGATCGCAATATTCTTGCCGACCAGACCAAGACCAACGACTTCAAGCCGTTCGGTCAGGCCATGACCAAAATCACCAACCGCACGGTGGACAAAGCCTTCGAGATTTACCTTAGCCTCTACCAAGCCGTCACCGGCACCGACGAAGAGCAGAACATCTACAAGCTCTTCTCGCCTGACTTCTTTGACTTGGTGATCGTCGACGAGTGTCACCGCGGTAGCGCCGACGAGGACGCCGCATGGCGCAAAGTCCTCGAGTATTTTTCCTCCGCAACCCAGATCGGCCTTACCGCCACGCCCAAGGAAACCAAGGACGTTTCAAATATTGAATACTTCGGCGACCCGATCTACACCTACTCGCTGAGGCAGGGTATCTCCGACGGCTTCCTCGCCCCCTTCAAAGTCGTTCGCATCGGACTTGACAAAGACCTCGACGGCTGGCGGCCCGAGGACGGCCAGACCGACAAATACGGCCAACTCATTGAGGATCGCGAGTACAACGACCGCGACTACGACCGCAATCTCATCCTTGAACGGCGTACCTCTATCGTCGCCGCCAAAGTTACCGAGTTCCTCAACGCCACCAACCGCTTCGCCAAGACAATTGTTTTCTGCGAGAACATCGACCATGCGGAACGCATGCGGCAGGCGTTGGTCAACGCCAATCCCGACCTCGCCGCCGCCAACGCGAAGTACGTCATGCGCATCACTGGCGATAACGACGAGGGAAAGGCCCAACTCGACAACTTCATCGACCCAGAATCAACCTATCCCGTCATCGCCTGCACCTCTCGGCTGATGTCCACAGGCGTGGATGCCCAGACCTGCCATCTCATTGTCCTAGATCGCCGCATTAACTCCATGACTGAGTTCAAACAGATCATCGGGCGCGGCACCCGCATCAACGAGGACTACGGCAAGCTCTTCTTCACCATCATGGATTTCAAACGGGCCACCGCTCTGTTTGCCGATCCGGACTTCGACGGCGATCCGGAGCAAATCTTCGAGCCGGGGCCGGATAAATCACCCATTCCGCCCATGGAGCTATCCGACGACGACGGTGTCTATCCACCAGGCGAACACGGCACGGATACGCCTTCTACTACCGAGAAGCCCTCCAAGTACTACGTGGATAGCGTAGAAGTAACCGTCGCTACGGAACGTGTCCAGTATCTCGACGAACACGGCAAGCTAATTACCGAATCACTCAAGGACTACACCCGCAGGACCGTTCGGAAGTCCTACGCATCGCTGAACAGCTTCCTCACTGTCTGGAATGACGCAGAAAGGAAGGAAGCCCTTCTGGAGGAGCTCGGCTCCCAGGGAGTCTTCCTAGACGAACTCGCCGAGCAGGTGGGCCGCAATTACGATGCCTTCGACCTCATTTGCCACGTCGCCTTCGATGCACCGCCGCTCACACGACAGGAGCGGGCCGCGAAGGTGATAAAGCGCAACGTCTTCGCCAAATATGGCGACAAGGCTCGCGCTGTTCTCGATGCGCTTCTCCGGAAATATGCTGATAGCGGGATCACGAGCGTTGAGTCCCTCGAGATCCTCAAAGTCGATCCGCTCACCACCTTCGGCACGCCAGTGGAAATCGTGAAACTCTTCGGCGGCAAGCCCGGCTATCTCGATGCCATCCGCGAGCTCGAAACCGCCCTCTACCAGGAAGCCGCCTGAACCATGCCCAACGTCTCCAATCTCGTCAAGACCATTCAGGACATCATGCGTAAGGACGCCGGCACCTACGGCGATGCCCAGCGGCTCGAGCAACTTGGCTGGATGTTTTTTCTCAAAATATTCGACGACAGCGAAAAGGAGCTCGATCTCCTGCGCGACAACTACCGGTCTCCGCTCCCGAAACACCTCCGCTGGTCGAACTGGGCCGACGACGACGAAGGCATCACCGGCGACGCCCTGCTCGATTTCGTCAACAACACTCTCCTGCCCAGGTTGAAAGTCCTCACTGGTGGTGGCGACAAGATCGCCGGCCTCATTCGCATGGCCTTCGAAGACGCCAATAATTACATGAAGAACGGCACGTTGATGCGGCAGGTCATCAACAAGATCAACGGCATCGACTTCAACGCCTCCGATGATCGCCACATGTTTGGCGATATCTACGAGAAGCTCCTCAAGGACCTCCAATCCGCCGGCAACGCGGGTGAGTTCTACACCCCGCGCGCCGTCACCCAGTTTATCGTTGATCAGGTAAACCCGCGCTTGGGCGAGACCGTCCTCGATCCTGCCTGCGGCACCGGCGGTTTCCTTGTCTGTGCCATCGAGCACCTGCGCAAGCAGGCCAAGACCGAGGCTCACGAGCGTCAGATCCAGGAGTGCTTCTCCGGGATTGAGAAGAAGCATTTGCCACACATCCTGTGCATGACCAATCTCCTCCTGCATGGCATCGAGGTTCCGTCCAACGTTCGGCACGACAACACCCTCTCCCGCCCCTTGCGTGATTGGGGTCCGAAGGAGCGCGTGGACGTCATCGTTACCAACCCGCCCTTCGGCGGCATGGAAGAGGACGGCATTGAAAGCAACTTCCCCGCCGAGTTCCGCACCCGCGAAACCGCCGATCTTTTCCTCGTGCTCCTCATGAAAATCCTCAAGCCTGGCGGCCGCGCCGGGCTCGTGCTGCCGGATGGCACCCTCTTCGGCGAAGGCGTGAAGACTCGCATCAAGGAAGCCCTCCTCACCGAGTGCAACCTCCACACTATCGTCCGACTGCCCAACGGCGTGTTCAATCCCTACACCAGCATCCGAACCAATCTCCTCTTTTTCACCAAAAGCACGCCCACACAGGAAGTCTGGTATTACGAGCACCCTTATCCACCTGACGCCAAGAGCTACAACAAGGGTAAACCTATCCGCATCGAGGAGTTCGAGGCGGAGAAGAAATGGTGGGGCAAGCCTGATAAGAGAGGCGCCTATAGCAAGCGTGTCGAAAACGAGCAGGCTTGGCGAGTCCCCATCGATCAAATCAAAGCAGGTAACTACAATCTCGACTTTAAGAATCCGCACCATTCAGACAGTGGCCCCGGCGACGTGAACCACCTCTTACCTGAATACGAAAAGCTCCTCGCGCAGATCGCGGAGACACGCGCCGCGCTCAAGGCTGAACTCCATCACGCCTTAACCTCCACAGTCGGTATTGACGCATGATCCTGGAGACCTTCTTAAAAAAGTTTGATCAGTTAGCCGTCGCTCCCAGTGCGATTCTGGCGATACGCGAGATGGTGCTACAACTCGCAGTTCGAGGAAAACTCACCGCCCAACACGGCGCCGAGTCGGCCAAGCCACAGCTAGAGCTATCCGAAGAGTTCAGAAATCTTCGTGGACGCCAAGGAGAGCCTGTCTCGGAAGACGTGCCTTTCAATATTCCACAAAATTGGGGCTGGGTCGCTATCGGGGATACAATGACTATGATCAATGGCAAAGCATTCAAGCCTGAGGAGTGGTCATCCGAAGGCATCCCGATTATTCGCATTCAAAACCTGAACAACGAAAATGCAGCGTTCAACCGCTGCAATGCCCACCTCGATCCGAAGATTCATGTTAATGACGGAGACATCCTAATCAGTTGGTCAGGCACCCCTGGAACTTCGTTCGGCGCATTCATCTGGACTCGCGGATTCGCTTACCTCAATCAGCACATTTTCCGCTGCGAGTTGGTCGAAGGTGTTTTCATGAAAGAGTTCCTTCGTCTCGCAATCAATGCGCGATTGGACGAAATGATCTCTCATGCACAGGGAGCTGTCGGACTTCGACACATCACTAAGGGAAAGCTAGAAAGCATTCGGCTTCCCCTCCCGCCTCTCGCCGAACAAAAGAGGATTGTCGTGAAGGTAGATAAGTTGATGGCCTTGTGTGACCAGTTAGAGGCGCAGCAGCAGGAACAGGAGACGCGACACGCCGCGCTCGCCCGCGCGGCGCTTGCCCGCTTTGCCGAAGCGCCCACCCCAGCCACCCTCAATCTCCTCTTCCACAAATCCTATGACATCGCCCCAGCCGACCTTCGCAAATCTATCCTAACCCTTGCCATTCAAGGGAAACTCATTCTCCAAGACCCTATGGATGAGCCAGCGGAGGATTGCCTGTCGCGTCTCGGCCTTCAGAGTACCGCAAATTCACTCAATGGCTCAGATGTTGTTGATGAATTTTTTCCCCCATCGTGGACCAAGGTTCGCTTTGAAGACGTTGCTGTAGTTAGTGGCGGCGTGACTCTCGGACGCAAGCTTGGTGATCGGAAAACCACAAGCGTGCCCTATCTACGAGTGGCCAATGTCAAGAGGGGGGAGATCGATCTCAGTATTATTAAAGAAGTATCGATACCTGAAAATGAAATCACGCGCTATGCACTTAGCGAAAACGATCTTCTAATGACCGAAGGAGGGGATTGGGACAAGGTAGGGCGAGCCGCGATTTGGCATGGGCAAATACCTGTCTGCCTGCACCAGAACCATGTGTTTAGAGCTCGAATGCGCTCGCAAGAATTTACGCCTGTTTGGTTCGAGCGCTATTTCAACTCGCCCGATGGCCGCCGTTACTTCGAGTCGGCCGCAAAACAGACGACCAATCTTGCGTCAATTAACATGAGGCAAGTTCGCGATTGCCTAGTCCCGTTCCCACCCCTTGCGGAACAACGCCGGATCGTGATGAAGGTGGACAAGCTGATGGCCTTAGTGGACGTGTTGGAAACCCAACTCGCCATCGCCGGCACCACCGCCGCGAACCTCCTCGACGCCCTTGCTGCCGAACTCACCGCCGGTGCCTGACCGATGCCGAACCCTTTGCACTCAACCTTTCACCAAGATGCCACCCTCGAAGAGCTTGCCGAAGTCGGCAAGAATCGCCGCTTTGACGAAGTCATCGACGACGAGGAATTCGCGGACATTCAGGTCATCTGCAAACGAGGCGGGGAGGAGATCCCCCTGGCCAAACCCAGCCGCGCCTTCTACTTCGGCGACCGCACCCTCTACGACCAGGAAGCGAAGCGATTTGACCAGGCTGAGAAAGCCCGCATCCTGAATACCGACCAGTTCCCGCGCAATCAGACCCTTTTTGAAGAACTCAAGCGCTCCTGCCAGCGCGGCTTCGTAATACCCTTCGTGGGTGCCGGCATGTCTAAGAGCGCCGGTTGCCTGGAGTGGAAGGAGTACCTGCTCAGCTTATGCGCGGACGCGCGCCTCGACCCTGAAGCCATGCGCGCCCGGCTCGAAGAAGTTACCGATTACGAGGGTGTGATGAACGACTTGGTTGTCACCCTCGGCGAGAGCCACTTCAACCTCCACTTCGAGCGTGACTTCAAGACGCCTGACGACATCACTGGGGCCATCACCCTTCTACCCACGCTCTTCGACAACTCCGCCATCACGACCAACTTCGATCGTGTGCTGGAGAAAGTCTATGAGAATGCTTCGAAAGCCTTTGTTGAAAAGGTCACTGGGCGTGGCCGTGCCAATGCGTTCTTCCGCGCCATACCTGCCGGCGAGCGCTACCTTCTGAAACTCCACGGCAACCTCGACAACGCTGCCGAACGTGTCCTCAACAAAGCGGAATACGACGCCGCCTACGGCAACGACGGAAACATCCACTTCGATTTTCCGTTGCCGAAGCTGCTGAAACGTCTCTTCACAAGCTACAGTTTCCTGTTCCTCGGCTGTAGCCTCTCCGCGGACCGTACCGTTCAGACATTCATGAGGGTCGCCCAGGAGGAAGGCCAGGATAACCTCCCTCACCACTACGCCCTACTGCCCTGTCCGGCTGACCCCGATAAAAAGCGACGCTCTGCTCAGCGACTCGCTGATGCACACATCAGCCCCCTGTGGTACCCCGAAGGCGAGCATGACCATGTCGAGGAGATCTTGAGACTACTGCTCGACTGACAACGATGAGAAGAGGAAGACGCAACGCGTCGAATATCTGAGATCTCGCCTCCCAGTCCACGAGATCGACCCGGCGGACAGCTCGGCCGGTAAGCATCCATCCATCCTATGAGAACGGCTGGGGGTAGCTCAGCGAGAGCCGCCCCTATGTCACCTGCCGGCACTAGCGAATGGGTTCCCGTCGCCGTCGCACGGCATAGGGTAACAGCCCGAGGGATAGTAGCAGTGCATCTTCCCGTCGGAGAGTTCCCTCTTCGTGAGGCCCTGTGCGGCTTTATAGTCCCGATAGGCCCGCGAACCTACACGGCAATGCCTACCCCAGAAGGGCTCGACTCTAAGTTGTTCTATAAGAGGAGTTAGATAAGGACCTGCCAAGGCTCGGCAATCTCTGTCTTCAGCACCTTATTTATTGATGCCTTCCGCCTCTTGCGGGAGAAGCTCTTCAGGAGGTCGCTCATGAAAAGAAAACTGCTCATCCTCATGGCACTTCTCGGCCTTTTGGTCCCTACTGCTCCTCGGTTCGCTCACGCAGCGGCCTGCACCACTCAAACCACCTGCAGTTTCTTGTGCCCGACCGCGCCGGGGCTGGCCCAGTGCTGCTGTCCCTCAGGGACCGAGGCCGCAGGCCAAGTCACGACCTGCCGTTCATATAAGGCCGGTAGTTGTGACTCCTCTTGCTTAGGCCAGCCTCCGGGATGCATCGGCTAGAGCTAAAAGGAAAGTACCCGCAATTCTGGCCGTTAAGGAAGAAAAGGGAAGAAAAGGAATGGTGCCCAGGGACGGAATTGAACCGCCGACACCGTGATTTTCAGTCACGTGCTCTACCAACTGAGCTACCTGGGCACAGGGGAGCCGGGCGGCTCCGAGGGAGGAGAGTTTTACCTGCCGGTCATGCCCTTCAACACCGTCACTTCCTCTTCGAGGGCAATCTCATCAAGGCTCTGCGCGTGATGGGCAGCCTCGCCTGAACCCGCGAAGCCCTACCTCCTCATGAGCGGCCCTGAGGCTCGCGAGGAGGCGGAGCCCCCTCGTCCTCGGGGGCCCCGGGGTATGAAAATTTCTAGTTACCGCCGAAAGAACCGGTCGGGCACTTCGACTCGCCGTTGCAACAGGTGTATTGCGTCAAACACTTGGTGCGGCAATTGGAGGGACTGGAACTGGTGCAGCCCGCCAGGCAGAAGTCGCGCTGGTCCTCGCAGACACCGGCCGAGGATTCGCGGACACCGAGGAAGAACATGGGCAGAGCCAACACACTCAACGCGAGAAGCTTCTTTAGCGGTCTCATTCGTTATCTCCTTTTCGTTGAATCCACGCGCGAAAAGCTAGCGAAGGGTACGGAGGAAGTCAACGAGAACAGGCGTTCTCGAGGCATAGCATGACAGCAGCGTCGCTGGGAGCCGTGCCTGTCGGGTGAACCGCCTCAAAGAGATATAGGGAATGGTGCCCAGGGACGGAATTGAACCGCCGACACCGTGATTTTCAGTCACGTGCTCTACCAACTGAGCTACCTGGGCACAGGGGAGCCGGGCGGCTCCGAGGGGGGAGAGTTTTACCCGCGGGACGGGGGGAAGTCAAGCGCTTCCCGGCCGGGGGCGCGGCTCGCCCTTCTCCACCAGGGAACGGATCCACCCCCCTTCCTCTTCCTTCAGCTCCAGGAGACGGTGCCCCGCCCTCTCGCACCAGACGGGCATGTCCTCCCGGATGCCGGGGTCGTCCCCCAGGACTTCCAGGAGATCCCCGGTCGCGAGCTTCCTCATCTCCCTCGCCGAGAGCAGGATCGGCAGCGGGCAGAGGGCGCCGGTGACGTCGAGGCGGTGGATCGGCTTGGACAAGGAGGTTTCCCGTTTAGAATAGGCCTGAAATGCACACAAGATTGTATATCCGTTGGGCCGGCGGGCTGGCGGTCCTCCTCGGGATCGGTCTGGCCTCGCCGGCTGTCGCCTGGACCCCCTCCACTCAGACCGTCATCGCCCGCGAGGCGGCACGGCTGGCTCCCCCGGATCTCGCCCGCCAGATCGAGAAGCATCGAGCCGCCTTCGAGGAGGGGGTCAACGCCCCGTTCACGGATACCGACTCCTCCCGCCACATGAAGAACGCCGACGGCTCGGGCCAGCTCGACAAGGTCCTCGCCGCCGAGGTCGCCGCCGCCATCGCGGCGATCCGCGGCCACAAACCATTCGAGGAGGTCGTCCGCCGGCTCGGCGCCGTCTCCCACTATGCGGCGGACGCCAACAACCCCCTCGCCGCCTCGGGGGACGATGCCGAGGAGCGGCGCTATTTCGTCGACTATCTCCGCTATGCCGAGACGGCCGAGCCCCGCTTCCCGCTGGTCTTTTACGGGTTGCTACCGGGCCTGGACGGGAGCCGGGACCTCTCCCCCCTGATCGACTCCGCCCTGCGCCGCGGGCGCGAGCTCTACCCCCTGATCGGCGGCGAGTACCGCCGGATCGACTTCGCCTCCGGCCTCGGCCGCTTCGACGACCGCTCGACCGCGTTCGGCGTCGCCTCGGTCGCCTTCAGCCACGCCGTCACCGACGTCGCCCTGGCGCTGCGGTATATTTGGCTCGCGGCGGGCGGTGTCGACGATCGCGCCAACCTGCCGGCCGGCGGCTCGCGCCTGATGCTCCTGCCCCGGTCCGGCCGCGCCCGCTAGCAAAACTTCATCTCGCGAATTCCCTGTAGGGGTAAGCAGGGCGGCCACGCAGGGCCGCCCCTACGGGTCTTCCAGACATAGCGAAGGAGAGAGTCCATGCTCCCGGCACGCCGCGCCCTGGTCTCCGTGTTCGACAAGACGGGCCTCGAAGAGATGGCCCGCGGCCTCTATCGCCTCGGCATCGAGATCGTCTCGACCGGCGGCACGCTCAAGTTCCTGCAGGAGAAGGGGATCCCGGTGGTCGCCGTCTCCGACGTCACCGGCTTCCCCGAGATGCTCGAGGGGCGGGTGAAGACGCTCCACCCCAAGGTCCACGGCGGCATCCTGGCGAAGCGGTCGGATTCGGAGCATCTCGACGCCCTCGCCGAGCATGGGATCGAGCGCATCGATCTCGTGGTGGTGAACCTCTACCCCTTCCGCGAGACGGTCGCGCGCGGCGCCTCGTTCGCCGAGACGGTCGAGATGATCGACGTCGGCGGCCCGACCATGGTGCGCGCCGCGGCCAAGAATTTCGACGGCGTCGCGGTGGTGGTCGATCCCGCGGACTACCCCCGCGTGCTCGCCGCCCTGGAGCAGGGGCGCGGCACGGTGCCGGAGCCGCTACGCCGGGAGCTCGCGCTCAAGGCGTTCCGCCAGACGGCGAGCTATGACGCGGCGATCTCGGAGTGGCTGGGCGGGCAGGCGTCCAGCCCAGCCCCCGCGCGGGAAGACGGAGGCGGATTGTTCCCGGAACGGAGCCATCTCGAGCTCAGGAGCGAGATGGTGCTCCGCTACGGCGAGAACCCCCATCAGGGCGGGGCGGTCTACTCGGACGCCGGCGGCCCCGGGGTGTTCGGCGGCTTCCAAGCGCTTCAGGGGAAGGAGCTCTCCTGGAACAATCTCCTGGACGCCGACGCGGCGCGCAAGATGGCCGGCCTGTTCCCCGAGCCCGCGGTCATCATCGTGAAGCACAACAACCCGTGCGGCATCGGCCGTGGCGCCGATCTGGCGGAGGCGTACCGGCGGGCGTTCGCCACGGACACGGTCTCGGCCTTCGGCTCGGTGATCGCCCTCAACCGGCCGGCGGACGGCGCGCTCGCCGAGGCGATGGCCGACCTCTTCGTGGAGGTGCTGCTCGCCCCCGGCTTCGACGCCGACGCCCGCGCCCGCTTCGGCGCCAAGAAGAATCTGCGGCTGATCGAGTGCCCGCTCTACCAGCCGGCGCGCGACGCGGTGGAGCTGCGGGCCATCGACGGCGGCTTTCTGGCCCAGCCGCCGGACGCCTTTCCGGACGATCCCGCCACCTGGACCTGCCCGACGCGGCGACAGCCCTCTCCCGAGGAGCGGCGGGCCCTGGAGTTCGCCTGGCGGGTGGTGCGCTACGTGAAGTCGAACGCCATCGTGGTCGCCAACGCCGATCAGACGGTGGGGATCGGCGCCGGCCAGATGAGCCGGGTGGACTCCTGCCGCCTCGCCGTCGAGAAGGCGCAGCTCCCGGTCGCCGGCGCCGTCGCCGCCTCGGATGCCTTCTTCCCCTTCCGCGATGGGTTGGACGTGCTGGCCAAGGCGGGGGTGGTCGCCGTGGCGCAGCCGGGGGGGAGCAAGCGGGACGACGAGATCATCGCGGCGGCGGACGAGGCGGGGATGGCGATGGTGATGACGGGGGTCCGGCATTTCCGGCATTGAACCCTCACCCCTGCCCCTCTCCCGTCCCCTCCCGCCCTCCCTCACCGGGAGAGGGGAAAGGCCGTTTTCCTCTCCCGGAACGGGGGAGGCCAGGAGGGGGTGTTCCGGAGTTCGGGGCGTTTCCTTGGTTGGAGCGGCCCCCTCCTGGCCTCCCCCTGGGAGGGGGAGGAAAAAGCAAGTCCCCCTCCTCTCCCGGTGCGGGAGGGGGGTGGGAACGGGAGAGGAGGGCCGGGGTGGTGAGGGCCCGGGAAGCTTCGCCCGGCATCCCCTGTTACGACGCGTGGAGGACCGATTACCGATGAGACGACCCAGCTTCCTGCTTCTCGCCGCCCTGGCCCTGCTCCCGCTGCCCGCCGCGGCCCAGGACGCCGATCCCTGGACGACGCTGAAGAACGTGCGCCAGAGCCTTGTGGACGCCGGGCCGACGGGGGCGAATTTCGTTCAGACCTTCACCGCGGCCGGGTTCTCCTCGGGGGATCAGGAGTCGGGGCGCCTCGCCCTGTCGCTGCCGGACTGCATGCGGTGGGACTACACCACCCCGTTCCCCAAGAGCTTCCTGCTCTGCGGCGGCACGGTGCACGCCTGGAACGAGGGGGATCAGACCGGCCATCGCTACCGGGTGGACCGCAAGAAGGAGCCCGGGCTCGACCTGCTCCTGCTCGGCGTCGACGAGCTGAAGTCGCGCTACCAGGCCACGGGCAAGGCGGCCGCGGACGGCAAGGTCGAGATCGCCCTCATCCCCAAGAAGAAGGACATCGCCGAGCTCACGGACGCGACGCTCACGGTCGACCCCGCGAGCCGCCGGGTGGTCGCCGTCGCCTATCACGACCGGGAGGGGAACCTCACCCGCTTCGAGATCACCGGCTATCAGGATCTCGCGCGGCAGGGGAGCTTCTCGCCCCCGGGCAACCTCCGCTGGGTCGACGGCACGCAGTAGCCTGGACCCGGTACGCCGGGCCTGGCATGCGGTGACCGCCCCGGTTTCCGTATAATGGCCCCCAGCCCGGGGGAAATCCGGATCACGGCGATCTCACAGAGTTAACAGTATTTTTGGATAACAGATAATGGCTGCCGCAGAGAACTCGTTCGACATCGTCTCCACCGTGGACCTCCAGGAGGTCCGCAATGCCGTGCAGCAGGCCGAGAAGGAGATCGGCAACCGCTACGACCTGAAGAAGGCCGCCGCGGAGCTGACTCTCGAAGGCGAGGAGATGACCCTGGAGGTGTCGGACGAGTACACGCTCCAGCAGTGCCTCGACATCCTGCAGTCGAAGCTGGTCAAGCGCGGGATCCACTTGAAGTCGCTGCGCTACGGCAAGATCGAGGCGGCGAGCCACGGCCGCGCCCGGCAGAAGATCACCCTGCAGCAGGGCATTCCCACGGAGACGGCCAAGAAGATCGTCGCCGAGATCAAGACGAAGAAGCTCAAGGTGCAGGCCGCCATCCAGGGAGATACGGTACGGGTCTCCGGCAAGAACCGCGACGACCTGCAGACGGTCATCGCGGCGCTCAAGGCCATGGACCTCGACGTTCCGCTCACCTTCTCCAATTACCGCTCTCAGTGAAACTGTGAAAAATCATTTCAGACGGATACCTTTCCAGCCGGCCCTGCTCTGGCTGTTCGGCCTGCTGGTGGCCGGCTCCCTCACCACCGCCGCCGCCGCGGTCCGCTACGACCAGGGGCAGCGCATCCAGGTCACCGGCGTCGTCACCGACTCCCAGGGGCAGCCGATCAACAACCTCCGCGTGGTTCTCGAGGTCTCCCGGAACTACTTCAGCATGCGGGAGCTGCGCCGGACGGCCGGCAAGGACGTGCGGCGGGTGAGCGCCACCACGGACGCCCGCGGCAACTACACGGTCGAGTGGCCCTGGGACAGCTATTTCAATCACTTCGAGCTGGTGGCCGGCGTGCCGGTGCGCACCAAGACCGGCGAGACGGTGCAGGAGCTGGCGCGCCAGGACGTCACCCGCCGGGTGGACGCGGGCACTCCCGCGGTGATCGGCGTCACCATCGAGAACCGGCAGTTCCTCGACAATCTCCGCCAGTTCCTGGCCTCGATCCAGACCGACGACCAGCGCAAGATCTACCAGGAGATGGGCAAACCGGACCGCATCCGCAACGTCCAGTATCCCAGCCATCTCGAGTCCTCCTGGTGGTATTTCGAGAGCGGCCGGGTCTACCGTTTCCGCGACGGGCGCCTGGAGCAGATCACCCCCTTCGATCCGGTCCACGGCCTTTGAGCTCTCTCCCCGACAAGAGGACCGATCCGGTGCCTGAACAACCGCTCACGGAAGCTCAATCCAGCGCCGCTCTGACGGCGGGCGCCCGCTCGGTCCAGGCCTCCCGTTTCATCGATCTGGTGGCGGACAAGCTGGTCGCCACGGAGGCGGTGTTCCGCCTTCACCTCGGCTCGGACGTCCCGTTCATCGAGAAGGCGGGGATCTACATCGCCGAGGGGGGAGGCAAGCGGGTGCGCCCCGCCCTGCTGCTGCTCGCCGCCCGCCTGCTCGGGCACGACGGCGAGGAGGAGGTCACTTACGCGGCGGTGGTCGAGTTCATCCACACGGCGACGCTGATCCACGACGACGTCATCGATCACGCGGCGCTGCGCCGGGGGCAGAGCACGCTCAACGACCTCTGGGGGAACAACCTGACGGTGCTCCTGGGGGACTGGATCTACACCAAGGCGATGCAGATGGCGCTCGCGCACGGCCAGGTCGAGATCATCCAGCGGCTCTGCAACGCGACGCTGCGGATGACCGAGGGGGAGCTCCTCGCCCTCCAGCGGCTGGGCGCTCCGGACCTGACGATCGAGGAGTATTTCGAGATCATCGAGCGCAAGACGGCCCACCTCTTCTCGGCCGCGGTGTCGATCCCGGCCCTGATCCCCCCTCAGCGCCCGGAGGCGGGGCAGGTGCTCTCCCGCTATGGCCGCTCGCTCGGCATCTGCTTCCAGCTCGTCGACGACCTGCTCGACTTCACGGCCCGCGAGAGCGAGATCGGCAAGCCCGTGCTCTCGGACCTGAAGGAGGGGAAGCTGACGCTCCCCCTGCTGCTCCTGCTGCCGCGCGTGCAGGCCGCGCAGCGCCGGCTCATCGAGCGGGTGCTGGAGGACCGCAGCTTCGGCCGCGTCTCGCCGCAGGAGATCCTGGAGCTGGTGCGGGCGGAGGGGACGATCGAGGAGGTCACCGCGATGGCCGAGGAGTACGCGGCCGCCGCCAAGCGCGAGCTAGAGTTCTTTCCGCCCAGCGACGCCCGGGAAGCTCTGGAGTTTGCTCCAGACTTCGTCCTCCACCGGCGTTCGTAGCGGCGGCCCCTTGAATCCGAAGACCCGGTCCGCCAGCGGCCGCGGGACATGCACCGCCCCCGCCTGCACCGGTTGCACCAGGGCCGCGGCCGGCCCCTCCAGCCCCACCAGCAGTGCGTAGCGGAAGCGGCGCGGGCGCGCGTCCATCCAGTCGCGCCGTCCCGGCATGATCAGGACGGCGGCGGTGGGACGGGCGGTCAGCGGATCGGGCTGCTCTTCGCCCGTGAACAGCAGGGCCGGGCCCTGGTCCTTGCCCGCCGGCAGCTCGAGATTGAGGAAGCCCTCGACCGTCCGCCCCCAGTCGTAGAGGATGGGCGAGCCCGGGGAGCGCCCGTCGCCCAGGCTGGCGGGGAGGGAGAGCGGACGCATCGCAACGGCCGGCAGGCGCGGGCCGACCGCCTCGCCGAGCAGCGGCCGGGGGGACCCCGCCTTCTGACCGCCCCAGCGGCCGATCGGCGGATACCCCCAGCGGAACGCCGGCTGCCCCCCCCGGAGCGGCAGCCATCCGCGCACCAGGCCGAGCTCGTGGTGCGGGAAGATCCGCCAGCTCTCGTCCGTCCCCACGATCTGCCGGCCGGTCGCCTCGTCCATCAGGCTGGCGAGCAGCCCGCCGGCCCCGCGGCCGCTCCGCAACTCCAGCATCAGCCGGTTTCCCCCCGGCAGCAGCAGCGGTCCGACCTCGTAGACATCGAGCGGCGCGCCCGGCTCGAAGGCGCCGGCGCCGATCCGCTTGCCGTTCAGGGTGAGGACGTACTCCTCGTCCGCGGTCACCAGCAGCCGCGCCCGGTCCGGCGGCGAGGCGAGGTCGAAATCGCGGATGGCGTAGAAGGCGGTCGGGTTGTGATCCAGATTGTCGAGCGGCTTCCAGATCCACTGCGCCTCGCCGGTGGGCAGCGACCGCGCCCGGATCGCCGGCAGCGCGTGCGTCATCAGAGCCAGGAGCACCACCACCAGACAGGCCGCGAACCAGAGGCGGGCGCGCGGACGGCCGAGGCGGGGGGAGGAGGACCGGAGGGCGGAAGACACGGCGAGACTGTATACGAATCGGGCGGGGGGACTGTTGCGGGAGTTCGCCTCCCCGGAAGGGTCCGCCTTTTTCCTCCCCCTTCAGGGGGAGGTCAGGAGGGGGCGCCCCAGAAAAGGAAACGTCCCGGACTCCGCATGGACCCCCTCCTGGCCTCCCCCTGAAGGGGGAGGAAAAAGGCCCCGTTCAGGAGTTTTTGCCTCGCCCAGCCCTCACTTCGCGTTGCTGTACCCCAGCGCCCGCAGCCGCCGCTCGGTCTCGGCGTTGATCGGCTCCTGCTTGCGCGGGGGCTCCTGGTGGCGGTTCTTCTGGATCCAGGCGAGGAGGCGGGAGCGCAGCCAGGCGACTTCGAGGGAGCGGTCGCCGGCGAGGTTGATCCTTTCGCCGGGGTCTTTCTCGAGGTCGAAGAGGTACTCGGGATCGCGGGTGCGGCCGCTGCCGTCCCCCATCCCCCACTCGGTGCCGAAACGGGGGGCCCAGATCAGCTTCCACTTCCCCGCCTGCGCGGAGTAGATGCCGCCGATGACGCTCGACGCCGCCGCCAGGTGGACGTACCCCTTGCGCGGCGGCGTTCCGCGCAGGATGGCCCGGCCGTCGCCGTCGGGCCGGCCGAGGCGGCAGAGGTCCAGCAGGGTGGCGCGGAGGTCGAGGGTGTCGGTGGGCTCGTCGACGGTCCGCGGGGCGAGGCGCCCCGGCCACCAGAGGACCAGCGGGATGTTGAGCATCTCCTCGTAGAGCGTGTAGCCGTGAAGGACGCCGCTGTGATCGAAGAGCTCCTCGCCGTGGTCGGAGGTGAGGACGACCAGGACCTCGCCCGGCGGGACCTGGGCGGTCACCTCCTCGAGGAACCGCCCCAGCTCGGCGTCGTTGAAGGCCAGGGAGCCCCGGTAGAGCCCGCGCAGCCGCTCGCGGTCGGCGGCGTCCACCGCGAGGTACCGCTTGCGCACGGCCATCAGCGTCGCGGTGCTGCCGTCGATCGAGGACGGGATGTCGCGCGTGAACATCGTGCGATACGGAGCGGGCGGGGCGTAGGGGTTGTGCGGATGGATGGTGTGCAGGTAGAGGAAGGCGCGCTCCCCCTCGGGCAGCTTCTTCAGCCAGTCCAGAGCGGCGGCCTGGACGCGGGCGGCATTGTCGTTCAAGGCGTCCGGTCCCGCCGCGTCGGCGTCCATCAACACATCGCCCGCCACGTGCTCGAACCCGCGGTCGGTGCCGAAGGAGGGGCTGATGTAGACGTTCCCCGAGAACAGGCCGGTGCGGTAGCCGGCGCCGCGGAACCGCTCGGCGAGGGTGGTCCCCTCGTCCGGCGCGAGGTTGGAATCGCCGCCGGTGACGAAGGTGCG
>Ga0247765_1000455_pt1 | contig 32410 bp, 27 predicted proteins | sample UWRJL106311C6_FD_179949 | JGI IMG/M metagenome (GOLD analysis project Ga0247765, IMG submission 179949) | Plant litter microbial communities from Arlington Agricultural Research Station in Wisconsin, United States - UWRJ-L106-311C-6 | ecosystem: Environmental > Terrestrial > Plant litter >...
GTGTTGATTGGGGGGGAGGGGGTGGGGGGGGGGGGAGAAGGGGGGGGGGGGGTGGGGGGGGGGGGGGGAGAAAAAATCAATATCTGTCCCCGGTCCCCCCGCTGGCAGCAAGATAAAATGTAGAATATAGAATATAGAATGGGGGGGGGTTGACGTACCCAAATTGAGAATCTCCAAAACTTTTGACTCAGCCACCATTAGTTACATATATCTCCCAGAGGGATCCATCGGGGCTGGGGTTGGTAATTTTGACTATGTTGTCGTCGTCCTTGTCTGTTAGCTACCTACCTATCTATCATCATCTGGTTTATCGAATCAGTACCTGTCTCGTATTGATTCCCGGGATACCAGACAGTTAACAAATGTTGAATATCAAACAATTGAATTGCATGTCGGTTGAGAGAGTTATCTATGAAATGAGACACAATGAAGACTAGTAGATCGACAGATAGATGGATCGACAGGAAAAGAAAAGAAAAGGAAAGAAAAGAAAAGAAAAGAAGCAAAAAAACCGTACCTGGAACATCTCATCTCAATTTTTATTGTCTCGTCCAAGTTCCTGGACATCATAGTCCGTGTTACCCCATGGGAGGAAACTTCCTCCCGCGCCATGGTAACCCCCTCCAGGTTAAAGAGGAGCGGGAAGAGCGACGAAACCAAAACACCGTGAGCCCATGTTCTAGCGGCAGGGTAGCCAGAACCAGCACATCACACAAGGTACCCATCTCACAGTCAATATCACAGCCAGTGTAGAGTCCATACAGAGTGTTCAAGTCATATTAAAACCACAAAACAGAATGGGTATCCGTGCTCAATAAGAGTACACCATAACCACATATATACCACCCGTGCCGCGCCAAACTCCAGTTGGACCAAACCGCCTAATGCAACCGCGGGCTCTTTCTCCTACTGCCACCTTGCGTGAATACCGCTGGTGGCGGCAAATTCTCCAACCCCTCCATCACTGTAGCGACCTTCTTCTTTGCTGGCCTGCCCCGTGTGCTTCGTTTCATGACCGGAATCGTGTTCTCGCTCGCTGGCATTGACATGATGCTCGCTGAAGGATCGAACATCAGGGATCCCGTTGTCAGGTTAGGGTTTACTTCTCGCAAGCTCATGCTCAGTGGATTTCGCGCCTCCGTCTGCCCAGAAGCCTCTGAAGATCGGGATGGAGGCCTGGCCAATACCAATGGCGACGGATTGCTGTCGCTGAAGATGGTTGACGCCGGCTTGCTAGGCGTTGGCGCGTCGCGCAAGTCTGCCAGCAGCACCTCGTGTGCGTTTGTCCGCGGAAGTTCGGTAGGATACCGATAATCCATCTTGACAGGCGTCTCACCAGTGGGTTGATACTCTTGTAGTACCGTGTTCTGGATATCATCCCTGAGATTTGACAGTGGTCGACAGAGTTCTTCGTCAACAGGCTCGAGCCTGTCTTGAATCTTCTGCGTTTCGACATCCATCTCCTCCCCGAGTTGTTCCACCCTACCGTACGTTTCCTTACAATGGTCCAGTATGTTCGAGAACGACTGCTCGACCGTATCACTAAGAGTTTGAACCGAGGTGGCGTGGCGCTTGTGATGTTGACCGTTTTGCGACTTCGCCCGTGATACGAAATCATCGAGGTCCTTCATTTGTTCATCCAGGTCCTTAAGCTGCTCGTCAACCACGCGCACCGTTTCCTCATGGACCGATCTTGTCGTTGTCTGGATCGACGTGCTGTGTTTATTCGCAGCCTGGAAAATGTTAGCAAATTTCAACATGATGGGACACAAGTTGCCTACAGTCCACTCATCCTTTAGCTTGACTTTCAGAGTCTCGCGTGTCTTGGCAACCTCAGCCAACAACTGGCTGTCCTTCACGTTCCAGGCGTCCATTCCTTGTGAGAATTGCGAAACGCTGCCTTCGAACTCCTTGCTAGAATCGAAAACCGTCTGCTGAATGGCCGCCGTTTTACTAGCGAGGCGCGACTCTTGTGTCTGGGCGTGCGAGTTGATCATGGAGCTGATCTGGGCAAGCAGATCCTGACGCTCAGTGGCAGCCTGTTTTCGCTCCTCTTCGACGACCTCCTGTATCCTCGAAGACACCGCTTCATTCGACAGAACCATGGTCTGACTAGCGTTCTCCAGCTGCTGCCTGAGCCGATCAGACTCGGCTTTCTGAGCATTGATTTGCCCTAGCAACTCCTCAAAGAGGGCCTTGAAATCTTTACCGAGGGAGCTGTATGAGCTGTGCAGTTGGTTGTGGAAGGTGTTAAGTTCGTTGAGGACATCTTCGGCAATCCGCTCTGCTGCCCCAGCAATCACATGCAGACTCTCGCCGACGCGCTCCTTCACATTGTCTCTAACAACTTTGATTTCCTCCAACACACCATCCATCTCGTCCTTGGAATGCTGTTGTTGCTTGAGAAGTTGTGCTTTCGACTCTCCGAACTGATCCAGGTTCTCGTCGAGAAGGCTTTGTGTCGAGGATAGCTTCTCAAGTTCTTCCTGCACAAAGGCGTGCATGCGCTGTGAGATGTTGGAAATGTGTCCCTCCTGGTCTCTCCGAAGCTCCTCAATGCGGCTTTCCACCAGCTCAGTCACCTCGGAAACTTGAGTTTGAGACATGCCCCAAGTGCTTCGGTTCAGAGATTGCAAGTCTGACTTTCGCTTGTTCTTTGCCCGGAGACCGTCAACATGGTTAACTGTTCTTTTCAGGGTAGTAAGCAGTTCACCCCCAACCACTTGCAGCTTCTCCTCTGTTTTCTGGTGTGCTTTTCGAATATGCGTCTCTTCTGCGAGAGTCTTTCTGGTGGCAGCAAGCACAAGCTCGGTCTGGTCGAGAACTTCCTTAGTGTCGTCAAGTTGCGCCCGCGTCCCCTCATGCTCCTTCTTGAGACCCATAAAGCTCGATGTCAAGGAAAGGAGTTCCTGGACCTTGTTCCGAAGATTGTTCTCAAGCATCTCAATCTTGGCGCCTTGTTCCTCTGTCAGGATTCGTCGAGACTCATTCTGCGCTGTCATCTCTTCGTAGGCTTCGTTGGACAAATAGACGCCATTTCGCTGCCGTGTCGCGATAAGCTCGCTTTTCAGCTTCTCGATCTCGGTAGTGAATTCCCGAAGCAACGTCTTCTTGTTAACCAGAGGATTCAGCTGGGGCTTGTTTCGGATATTTTTTGCCCGGAATGCGTAGTCCAGCGTCGATATCGTTTCCTCCAAATTGCTTTTTGCCGGGGATATCGTCGCAATGATGCACGTTTTAGTCCGGCCGCCCAGCGAGTCTTGCAGCAGGCGCGTCAATTTCGACTCCCGATATGGGATATGAGCACTTCGATCGACGAGAGCGTTGATGACGCGTCCAAGAGTTAACAAGCTCTTGTTGATGAGTCCTGCTTCGGCGGCCCGCTTGTTCTCCGCCCCAGACCTCTGGATGTTCTCACTTCCAGCCAAATCGACCAGGTTCAGTTTGCCTGCCATGAGGTAGTCTTCTCCGTTTTCCGTCTTCCTCTTAGCATGAACAGTGATGGTGAAGATGGTGTGACTTCGACTGCTGAGATCATTACACTTGGTGGCCGCGACCTGGCGTCTCACGCTCCCTTCCTGAAGCCACTTCAAGCCGTCTGTCGCGCTGGTGATGTGCCTCTCCTCCATTCCCTGCACCATAGTTGCCGCGTGATTCTTTCGTGAATTGTCGTCGTAAATCTTGAGCTGCTTTCCCCCTTCGTCTGGGGACAGGAGATCGCGTAGCTCCTCGTTGTAAAGCTCGATGAAGGAGCATCGAACGTTGTTTTCGACTTCTTCAGCTTCAAGCTTGTTAAAGAGTGCTTGGAGCACGCGGGGGATGATTCCAGCCTCGTCGGACAGGAGCCCGAGGGTGCTGGCCATGTCACCGGTCATGGTGTACGTCTTGCCCGTGCCCGTCTGGCCGTATGCGAATATTGTGCAGTTGTAGCCTGTGAGCATCTGTCGAAGTTAGCAGTTGACCTCTAGGATTTGTATCGCGAGCTCACTTCGTCTAAGATGGGTTTAACCACATCATCAAATATCATGCTCTGGTCTGCAGCTTGTGAAAATACGCGGTCGAAGCTGTATGTTTTGTTGCTCAGTGCTGATGGGCCCATCGACAGCTCGACCTGCTTCCCCTTGACACCGTCCGCGGTGACCACCACCATGCTGTTTTCCCGAACTTCGCGTTCATTGCGGCCTCGACAGCGAACAACGACGTTGATGTTGGTAGCCTCTCCGCCCTCGTCTGCGTCGAACTCGCGATCCTTGCGCTTCAAGCCCGACGTGGCCGTGGTTGCAATTGACATTAGGGATTCAGCTGGCGATACCGCGCCGGCTCGGTCGATTCGGAGTGCAACAGACGCGTGTCGCACGCCATGTCTGGTTGACACAATTCTTGTTGGTGGCCGAAGACTTGAACGCGCTCCAGCGCCATTTCGCCCTGGTGGCGCCATTGATGTTGTCCTTCGCTCCATCGCAGAGCAAAGTCGCGTTGCGATCTGCAAACTCGCGAGAAAAGTCGGTAATGGTTATTAGCGGAAGTGGGCGACGGGACTGCTGTAAATCCACGGTCAAGCCCTCTGAAAATTTGGTGCCAGGGTTTGCCTCTCAGTTGGCAGCTGCAGATTCAGCGGGGTGGGGTGCCGCGGCGAGCCGGCCTAAGATGCACTTGTCGCAGGGATTCGTGCTGGACTCGCAGGCGCGACGTAAACATCACATCAGATTGCCGCAGCAACAACCGGCCCCTGCTTGGCAAGTGGCCCACGGACCACCTGCCCCTCATTCCCTCAGCCCCACCATTCACTGGCGGGATGACGTCTCGAATGTCACGAAGAGCAATCACGAGGAACAGCGCGACCGATTCGTTCTTATCTCGCTATACCTTCGAAAGTCACAACATCACATGGCTGTTATCTATATCATCAGCACTTAGAGTTTAGGGCAGACGGTTCTGAAATCCAGACAGGTATCCTCGCAATCGATTTCACGGCATCCGACTCCTTGTATTTTGACCGCATTCTACTCTCCTGACTCCCAAACATCATCTCGGTACTCCCAACGTTTTTCTGACTCCTGGCTGAAGCGGAGTGCCAGCCGCTCGAACCCGGCCCACCAGAGTCAGCGATGTCGTCGCTGTTCTCTGCCCAACTCTACCCCGGTCGGGCACTAGGGTTTCTGGTTCTCGGCGCCTCGCTCCACGATATCCTCACCCGACTCAAAGCCGAGCCCCAAAGGTTCCCAAAGTTTGAGGTCATTTACGATCCCAAGGATCCCGTGAATACAGCTACCATTCTCGGTCTCCCAGCCAACGGCATCCGTTTGCGGTTCGATGGCCCCGAACAGCGGCTGCGATTGATCGAGATAGACGACTTTACAAAGAACCACATTTTTCTTAAGCCGACGAATGACAAGGAACGCGATCTCGTCCGTCCCCCTACTGCGATACAGGGTGGCCAGCAAGAGGCTAGCTCGGGGCCCACCTTTCGGCACATATACCAGCGATTCTTGGGACCGACTTACGATGGGGAATTCATACCAATTCCAGATTCCAAGGATGGTTCAGGATTGTACGTCCTTTCGTACCCTGGCGTTGCCTTCACATTTCCCATGAAAAAATCGGATTACAAGGCGAAAAAGGATGTTGTATCACTGCTATCCTCGTCCGCCGTCCCCTCAGCTATGGCCATCTTCTCGGGCGATTCTTGGGCGCAGGCTAGGGCAATGATGTGGACGGAGGTCTTGCCGAGTCTCAAGACGTTTGCACCTCTTTTTAAAGGCAAAGAGTCCTGCCCAGACGAAGTATCTCAGATCAAGATCTTTGGAGGTGGCAAACTGCAAGTATTTCGCAAATGGACTAACCAGTCGTTCTGGATATATCTTGGCGAGACAACGCCGCAGACGCTTGTTATGGAACTTGGCCCTCCAGATGCGATATACCGGAAGAATGACCGTTCGATGGAAATTCACAAACGGCGATCGGCAAGCAACACTGTGGGTCGGCCCAGCGGTGATGATTTGAAAGGAGTAGATGACCTCACAGATACGGATCAGTCTTCGTCGCATACGGGGTCTGACGGCTACGATTCGAACGAGGAAGCCGTCGAAGATGACGCTGGAACTCATGTCTCGGGGGAGTGTTTCTATAACTATTTCCATCAGGGTTTTGATATCCTCGTGTCAACTCCAACACCGCCATCACAACCGCCGCCCTCGCAAACCCCGGAAACAGCACCGCCCGAGCCAGAATCTAGGACCTTTGGTGCAGACCGCCTAGTGGCGACCAAGGTAATTCTACATGGAAACGTGCCCGGCTCGTATCCATTCAATAGACATCGGCGCTGCCGCTGGGAGATTTCCTACCTCCCAACGACGAATGGGGTCATCAACTCAGAGGCCACTTTCCCCAAGATCGAGCAGAGCCTCCGTGAGGAATGGAAGTCGATCTATGCATCCGAAGAGGACGCAAGAAAGAAGCAACGGGGTATGGTCCTGAACCGGGGCTGGGGAGACAGCCCAGGTAGCAGCTGCGAGCTTCTCGGAGGATGGGAGGAGAGTGGCGGGGCGACTACCCCAGGGGTGGGGAAGAAGTTTGATGGTGGTCAGGATTCTACTACCACACTTTATGGATTCCCTGGTCTGGTTTTTGAGGTTTTGAAGAACGGCTATGTCAGTGCAGTGACAGTTTTCTGAGCGTTTGATGGGTTTCAAGTCATAATTCTGGGTACAGCATGGGAATCAGCGTTTGATCGGTTGGTGGGTTGCACGGTGCATAGGCAGGTATCATTGGCACTCTGGCAGGTTTAGGCAAGCGTTGCGATTCGCGGGTAATAATAATGTACCAAAGCCTCTAGAAATGTCCAATGGACATCACCGGCAATGCAAGGTTTCGGGATTTGCGCAGCCCTGGCCATTTGAGTGGTAACTGGGGGATCACCAGAACGGCTGAACTATGACTCCAAAGTAATGGTTCTTAAACAATGATCTTTGTGGACGTCTGCGATTCATGAGCTTATAGACTCGGTGTTTGGCTCTTTGAGTCTTTCGAGTCCTTCGTTCTGCGTCCCAGGCCTATCTAGCGACTTGACGAAACTAATGGCAACCGACGCAAAGCCAGAGGCTAAAAAGCCTTTCCTGATTATTTACTCGCTGGATCGCGAGCACAAGCAACACAGCTTTTCAGTCTATGTCACCAAGCTGCAACTCCGCCTCCGCCACGGCGGTGTTCCCTACGAGAATGACATCGGCAACCGGGGTGACTCGCCCAAGAAAAAATTCCCTTACGTCCGCTTCCTCGAGACGGGCGAATTGATGGGAGACTCGGCTCTCATTACAGAGAGGCTGGTTCGCGATGGAAAGCTGGAGGATCTGAGTGCGCAGCTATCGCCAGAGCAAAAGGCAATGGATCTATGTCTTCGGGTCATGGTGGAGGATAGGCTTTACTACCTCGTGGTAAGTGACCCTTCTGTACTGTCTCGTCCCGAATAAAGTAGCTGATGAGAGCGGGGCAAGCACTACGAGCGCTGGTATGGTAACTACCGCCTCATGCGCGACATTGGACCCTTCAGCTATTTCCCCTGGGGTGTTCGCCACTTTGTCGCGTCCGTGGCATTTCTGTACGTAAAGATGATGCTGTTCTTCCAGGGCACGGGACGGCATAAGCCCGACGAGGTGAGGCACTTTACTGAGGAGGCGATCGACGCCCTGGCGGGCTTCGCTGAAGCAGCGCGGGCAAAGGCGAAGGGAGAGGGGCCGTTTTGGATTATGGGAGGGGATAAACCTACTGAGGCGGACTTTACGCTGTTTGGCGCGTTGGCGGGGTACTTGGTAAACCCAGTGTGAGTGTCCGTTTCCAGTTTTGGACATGGTTGCTAATGTGGATGGAATGACAGGCAACCGATTACTACGGGGCTTGTCAAAGAGTCTTCTGTCCTGATGGATTACATTACGAGGATTCACAAAGCTTACTTTCCCGATTATCGCGATCTAGCATGAGAGGCTTTCTGCCAACGGCCGGGAGCAAAGTGGGGACGAATCGAGCAGAGGTTCATGACGGAGGGCTTCCGATGTCCTTCAAGGGCTGCTACACTAGTTGCCCTTGACCGAGCAATAATCTCCACCCTAATGAGTATTACGTAGGCTTTATTTGGTTATAAAAAGCATTTCCCTACCGCTTGAAAGCAGTCAAAAATTAGGATATAGAAACTGAGCTCACCCCGCGATCGCATCTCGCTACTACCCCAGTACAAAGCGAGATTCTGTCCGGCTAACAGTGGGCCCAAAATCCCACATCAGGTGGCCTGCAGGGCGGGTGCCGAGAGGATTTTGCCTGAAAGCTCCCGGGACTGCACATGCACCTGTTCCAGTCCCGACGCCGCTTGACTGCGCCGAAGCATAGAATTCTTCCAGCCGTCGAATTGAGCGCTGGCGAATAGCGACGCAAGACATTCTCACTCGTCGCCCGTCACATGAAAAAGATCTGGCTCCGGCCCCAGACAGTTTTCTAGCCCGAATCTTCCAACCTTTAAAGAGCGGACGCTAAATACAAATCAACTATGCATCAACGAAACCGCATCCTCTAACTCCCAAGCGCTCATGCATGCTTTCCAGGACATGACACATCAGCGACATGAATGAACGCGACGCCAGTCCGCCCCCGAACCTCCGTCCCCGAAGGGCGGAAAGGCGGTCTGGCCTGATCGATCGAGAGCGAACCGCGAGCTCCAGCTTCAACCGCGCTGATGCTACTTCGAACCCTTTCACTACCGATTCAACCGTAGCTCCGAAGTCCTCCGACGAGGTCGAGTCCGCCCTGCAAACATCACCCCAGCCCGAAACCCTGCAATATGACGAGAGTCGGCTTCGGTCAAGAGTTCAAACTCGCGGACACAACAAGCATAGGTCCAGTGGCGCCTTCCTGCTTTCCGACCCCGTAGCTGCGATCACCCATGATCACGATGCCCTCGCGCATTCGCAGTCGCAAAGGAGGCGGCGCGATGCCGCCGACCGTGAGCAACGAGTGCAGGAACGACTACATCCGCGAGATGCTCGGCTGGGCGAACAGGCCCTCGATCCAGGCCTTGGGCGGGTCAGGTCGGAGAGGATCTCGACCAGCTCGGCAGTCACAAAGGGAGAATCACTAGCGGGAGAAACAGTTATCGGGTCTTCTCCACGGACCAGCATAGCCCCTCTGGATGCGGACTCTGCGCAAATCGTCAAGATGGCGCTCAACTTGAGTGAATCGAGGCGTCTGGCGTCGAGAAGAAATGTTTCGCAACCTATACCTCCACGGTTGGCTCCGTTACCAGACACTACTGCTAGCGGCAGCCTTAGACAGCATCTTCAACAACAGCGGCGAGTTTCGCGCACCATCTCGCCCAAGCCAGATCGCTCTCCTAGGGTCGGTCCTCCGCGTATTCTGAGCCCTCTACAGTCGGCTTTTGAACCGGAGAGCACGTACCGTTACCATTTTTCACAATCCACGCTTAACAGGGCACAAAAGGCCAAGGAATATTTGGAATTGATGGCACAGTACAGACGGGTGCTTGATTTGTTGCCTCCTCTGAAACCCGGAATTCTTACTAGACCCTCAACGGCGAGTCCTCCCGCAAGTCCAAACGGCTCTGTCCAGGTATTTCGCATTCCTACCAATCTGTCCGAAAACGCGATAGGACGCCCGTATGATCCTTTGCAGTATATCCGGAACCGCAAGGTGCGAGCCCGCGAGAGAAAAACCATTGATGGCGAAACCCAAGGGTTCAATGATGTTGTCAAAGTGTCCGAATGGGTGGATGATGTATCTAGGTGGGTCGCAACCGGCCAAGTTCACGCACCAGGGACTCCTTCCCTGCCTCCTTTCGCGGGTGCGGATATTGTGGGCACGCAGAGCTCCCCTTCAGCCGTGAGTTCTAGGTCTGTTGTGTCCTCTGCGAAGGCAAAACGGCCCAGAGTCGACTGGGTCATCGATCCGGCTGATATGCTGGCCGACATTTATTGGCTTGAACAAGACGACAACAAGAGGCTTGTAGAAGATCGCCACTGGAGGCGAATCTACCCTCAAGATGCCAATCTTTCCCGGCCCCTGTCGCATGATGAGCCGGGCCGAAGGTTGGCAACCCCGGGTTCGAATAACGAGCCATCAGAAAGCCATACTGCTACCGAAAATGCGTCCACCGAAACACTACCTCACAAGCACGAACACGAGCATGTCTTTAGCACGGCCCGGGATCGAGCACAGCAGAAACTGCGGGCGCTAAGAGAGACCCATCATCGACATACTAGTTCCATACACAATCGTGATTTTCTCCGTATCCATCGTGGGTCGGTCTCGGAATCTTCTGACACAGATAATGACAGAAAGCGTCGGGCTAGGAATGGCACTATTAGCAGCAGCGGTAAGGACCTGTTAGCAAAACAGGTTGAAGAACTAGCAGCCCAAGAACAAAAACAGCAGGAGAAATACGGGGGGCGAGATTTGGAAAGACCGGTGCTCTACGACCATGAGGCGTTACGTATGGAGTTTAACAGCCCCGGTTTGATGACACCGGAGCGGGAAGACGCAGGCACCTTACCAGCTCCTAATCGTCCAAAGGCCCGCTCGAGGACAGACTCGAGGGCTGAATTCAGCGAGAATGAATTCAATTTTCCTGGACTCAAGCAGCGTCCCTCGCCGCCGCAGCACCAACAGAGGGCTAGCCTTGAAGTCCCACAGAGGGGAAGACGGCCCTCAATAGATTATGATACCTCGCAACCAAACTCTCCGGATCTGAGGGCGCTGCGTGACAGCGCTCTTATGCCAGCGATTGGCATGGATCTATCCCCCATGTCTAGCAGGCCTAACTCGCCTACTCGAAATCCGTTGACCAAGGTCAGGGGTATTTTCCGGGAGCGCAGCAGAGAACGGCCAACGGATATACGCACGCCCATTGCCGAGGACAGCGCCGAGTACTTTCCAGCTCCTCTTCCCTCACTTGAGAAAGTTGACTCTCCTGGATGGGTGAGCAGCCAGGCGTCTGAAAGAGATTCCAAGAGTCCTCCCCGGAAGGAGACGACTGGCAGGACACACAGCAGTCACAAGTCGCACCGCAGTATGGGTAGCATTAAGCTTCGAGGGGAGGATGGTATCGGGATCCGATCCCTTTTCAGGGCGCCGCGTATTGATAGTGTCTTACGCAGCAGTGTTTCCAAGGTCAGCGATATGATATGGCGAAAGGAGGGTGGCGTGGGAGATGAACAGTCGTCCAGCACGTCAGCAGATGAGTCTGAACTGGAGCATAACCGAAGAGGCAGGCGAAGAGGGAGATCTAAGGGTTCCGTTGTGCCCCATCGGCCGAGCTCCCGACATGGACGGGAAAGCGATCCTACACCACAGCTTCTGTCGCCGATAGGCCCGACATCGCTTTCTGCCCCCGGCTCATACCCAGCATCACGGCCTGTCAGTCGCCGCTCTTCGCGGTTTGAGCTGCTCAAGCCGCCCAGGATTGATGTTCAAAACGCCTCTCCGACAGCGTCGCCTCCTCCCGAAGCCGCACGCCCACAGGATTTAGACGTGTCAGAGACAGAGTCGCGTAAGAGCAACTACGCGGATGCCCCGCGTCCTGCAGACGACCCTCGTGTGAAAGCGATCCTGTCCCTGCCCAAGCCGCCCCAAGTGCCCGTGGGCACATCGAATCGCCACTGGTCCGCGATTGACGGCATCAACTTCCCGGCCAGCACCGTCATTTCAAGACGTGAAGTTGCTAGATCCCGTATTCTTTTGCTCCGGTTTGGTATCAAGGCGATGGAGATGGAACGCCGCGCCAAGGAGCGTCGTTTGCTGGCGAACGCGCACAGCCCGGCTCGGTCTCCCAGTGTTGATGGGTCTTCTTCTTCATCTCTGTCAGACGCAGGAGCTCGATTTGCGTGGCCCGATGTTGCAAGCCTTTGCACCGATACCAACATGCGAGCCCGGCTGTTTGAACGACCCATTGCACAGACGGAGGTTTACCCCTTAGCTGGCCGGGCACTCAACGCCTCGATACAAGAGTCGGAGCAGCAGTGGCAGAGCGCATGGCGCACCTTTGCGACCGAGACGGCGCCCACGCTTCAGAACAACGTCGAGTCGCTCCGCAACAGAGTCGCGGATGAGCTGACAGGGTTTACGCAGGCGGCTGCCGAGGAGGCGGATGAAGTCAATCACGATCTCGCGACGAGCCAGAGGCTCAGAGTGAAGAGGGTCGTGGACGGCATGGAGAAGATGTTGCGGCGGAGGAGGAGACGGTTCCGCTGGGTGAGACGAGCAGGGTGGCTGGCTGTCGAGTGGGTGTTGGTGGGCTTTATGTGGTACGTCTGGTTCATAGTGATGATCACGAGGATACTGCTCGGTGTTGGGAAGGGAGTTGGTAGAGCTGTAAAATGGCTATTGTGGCTGTGATATATTGTATCCTAATGGGGTGGGGCTATACTGCCTTCTGGGCGCTTCTAGGCGGTGTCTTCGTATAGAAGTTGGATAGCAACGACAGAGGAATAGGAAGGAGATTCCGGTTTATGGGGTGTGTGTTACGGTAGGGCGCCGCCGATACCAACTTCATACCCAACTGGGTCATTTTATTTGTCAACCATCGATCCCATGGGGGTATAGTTCAGGGCGTGGAAGACTGTGCGCTGGTGACTCATGGGATGAATCAAATTGTTCCACGGTGTGTTCAAGCCCTGATCTGTCGTCAGCAGGAAATGCGGTGGTGTGCAGCAAGACGAGATACTCCACAAGGGCGCGGGGTACATCATAGTTGCCAGTTCTGGATGGGATTGACAGCGACTGTGGAATCCGCATGCAGCTAGCACGGTAGCGTAACACCAGCACGCCCTCCGGGATACAAAGCAACGCAACATAATTTGGTGACCCCACCTGAACGACATGTATATATATATATATATATATATATATATATATAAGGGCTGCTTCATTACTATATAGATGGATGAGATGAATTCGAGCTTTCTTCTCACTTTGTAACCAGCCCGGTGTTTATTGATGTTGTTATTATTTTTTCTGCCAAAAGAACAACACCGTCTTTATAAACAACCCCTATAAAATACCACAACATCACGACACGGCATAGAAGAAGAAGAAGAAGAGGAGAAGAACACAAACAGGGAAAGAAAAGAAAGAAAAAAACAATGGCAACAATACCCCCTCTGACCACATTCAAAGCCCTCTCCTTTGACTGCTACGGTACCCTCATCGACTGGGAATCCGGCCTCCTTCGCGACCTATCCCCCATCCTATCCCGTCTGGTGCCTTCGCATCCCTGGTCCACCAACCCCACCCTCGCCCTCTCCCGGTTCAACGACCTCTCCGACGCCCTCGAAATTTCCAACCCTTCTTTAACTTATGCCTCCAATCTCCGCCAGTCCTTTGCTGCTCTCGCCGCCGAAGCTGGTGTTTCCCTCCCTTTTCGCCGCCGCGAACATGAAGTAGCAGCAGCAGCAGAAGAAGAAGAAGAAAAAGAAGAAGAAAAAGACATCGGCACAGGCCCATCCCGCTGGGCCGCGTTCCCAGACACCATCGCCGCTCTAGAGCGTCTATCAAAGCATTACAAGCTGATTATTCTTTCCAACGTAGACCGGGCCAACATTTCCGCTGCTACGGCTACGGGGCAAGAACAACAAGAAGAAGAAGGGGAAAAAAACGGTGGTGGTGCGTTAAAGGATGTGAAATTCGCCGCTATATATACAGCCGAGGAGATTGGGAGTTATAAACCCAGCCATACCAATTTCCAATATCTTTTCAAGAGAGCCAAAGAGGATCTGGGTATTGATTGGGGAAAGGGCGAGCTGTTACATGTGGCGAGGAGCTTGGTGGCAGATCATGTTCCGGCCAAGGAACTTGGGCTGCGGAGCGTGTGGATTTCCCGAGGCGGCGAGAGGGAGGAGGGTTATGGTGTGGGTGGGAATCTGGACAAATTGCAGCGGCAAGGCAAGTTGGGTTTTGAGTGGCAGTTTGGGACGCTCGGGGAGATGGCAGAGGAGGTGGAGAGGCAGTTTGGGGAGGTGGAGTGAATTCGAATCCCCCCCTGAGAATGCGACGCGAATTATAGGAACACCAACGGACAAAAAAATACATCTCTTTTGGATGTAGCGCTGGTAGAGCCCATGCAAGTATCCAGTTTCCCCTTGGCTAGCCAAGTTAGCACACTGGTGTTTGATGATTATCCTAGGTGCAGAGCATGACAAACCCTCTGCTGCACACTCATTCCAAGTACCTTGTAAACCAGTCCACAATGAACCACCAATACCTCCTCGGCAACGACACAGACCACAAACATGGCCAACTAAACATCAACCCCGCCCTAATAACTCTCCTCCTCCTCCTCCTCCTCCTCCCTCTTAATCTTCCGCTTCCCCTTCTTCCTCGTCCTATCCACCACATCAGCCGCTCTCCAACCCTTTCTCATCTTGATAGGTTTCAAGAACCCGTCCACATGAACCGCGCCCTCCATCTCGTCCTCGCTTGCCACGTCCATCTCCCATACTGACCTCTTCCTGACTCTTTTACCTCCCAGTTCTCCTCTCACTTCTTCTCTCAATTCTTCTGTACCCCCCCTTGACATGGAGGGCCTTCCAGGCGTCGCCGACCTCACCAATTCGAGCCCTTCCCCGCCATGCATCGTCTCCAAATGCCTTACGAGATTCTGTCGTCGCGAAAACCCCCTGACCGCCTTCTCACACGTGACGTGCACACACAAGTGTGTCAGCTCCCCCGTGAGAGGTTCCTTGACAACCTTGATGGTCTTCCCCTTCATCTCCGCCTTCCTCGCCTTCTCAATTGACTTCAGCGATACCTTCAGCTCCGCCATTCCCTGGCTGGCGTGCGCCGTTTCCATATGTTTCATCAGATATGACTTCTTCGAGAACCCCGACTGTGCCCTTGTGCATGACATATTTGGACACATGTACACGCCATCTTCCGACATGAGCTCCGAGCCGGACCGAGCGCCTATCCCAGAGGATTGTGAGAAACTCGGGACACTCGAGTGTCTGCTAAGCGAGCGCTTCTGCTCTAGTTCTACTTTCTCTATGGCGTCTTCGTCATCTGAGGATTGGGGCGGTGACATGCCGGGGATATACCTTATTGCCGTGACTTCGGGGTCATCGCAGTGGGCTCGCTCAGGGATGGTGAGCAGCGTCATGTCTTCGCCGAATAGGTTTGCGCATCGCTGCGTTGCGCGTTTAAGAACAGAAGGCGGAAAGCCGGCAAGGGCTGCGGCGCCGAGGACATCGCGCCAGGAACGTAGGCGTACTCTGCTGCCGCCCGCGAGGGAGTACCGCCAGGGTGATGGGGAGCGTGAGCGGGATGCTGAGCGTGACTTTGATCCCGACCTTGGTCTCGACGTCGATCTCGATCTCGACTTTGACTTTGATTTCCCAGCTGGCTCTGATTTAGCCACTGTCGTTGGAGGCGGAGGAGAGGTAGTCTCGATTTTTTGAGGCAGAAGAGGGGCTAGCCCGGGCCCGGGTTTGTTTGGATCGTTGGGATCGTCAAATACGGGCATGCGCCGCTTGGTCTTCTTTGCAATACGTATGTACATCTCCCGCCAAGTTTCGCCCGGGAAGGGGATCTCTTTGCAGCTCTCCCACCAGGGCTTCCTGAGTGGGTTAATCGGCCTCCCCTTTTTCTTCCGTACCGTGTTTTTCTTGGTTTTGGGCTCGGGCTGTTGTTCGGGCTGAGACATAGCTTCAGATGCAACTTCAGACGCAGCTTCAGACGCGGCTTCAGACTCGGGCTCGGTCTTAGCCTCAGGTCCAGTCTCAGGCTCTGTTTCAAAGGCAGGTTCAGCAGCAGTTTCGGTCTCGCCATTGGTGGCATCATTGGTATCATCATCATCGTCCTCGGAACTACGCCTAGCATGGTTGCTTGGCCCGATTGCCACGAGAGTATGGTGTAGAATTGCGAGGGTAGCATCCAACTTGGTGAGAATTCGCCGCGATGCTGGTTGCAAAATCGCATAGGACGTCTCGTCGTCCGCCGTAGGGACCGGCTCGTACTCTTGAACTTGAGGCCTTAGTCGAGGTGAGTTAGGGATACTAGGAGCTTCAATAGTCTTCATGACTACGTCGCCGTTGGCGTCAAATTTGTCGTCCCCCTCGTCCTCCTCGTCTCCTTCGTCTCCCTCGTCTCCCTCGTCTCCATCCTCCCCCTCCCGGCGGGCATTAAATCTTTCTCTCGCAATCCGCAGCATCGTTGCCGAAATCTCCTCATCGAGCCCACATGGTGCTAATCCTGGTTCATCCCCGGCCATGAGACCGGTAGGAGGTAAGTCATCAACACACAACGGCCACGCCGCCCAAAGGCGATGAGGAAGCCAGCGACGAGGTCCGGGGCTGCCCACATTCTCATCCCCATCCTGATCATCCTCGGCGTCGACCTCGGTCTCGGTATTGTTACCAGACTGCTATCAATTAGCGCCATTCCCATAATCCATCAAAATCAAGCAGCTCAAGCCAAACCACGCGCCAAAAGACAGCCACCACTAACGGATCAAAAAACAAAACAAAACAAAAAAACTCACCACCATGCCTCCCCCCGTCATTCCCTTCAATCTCCTCCTCAGCGCAAAAGCGTTAAACAAATGCACCGCCAAATCCCTACTCCTCACTCCCTCTACCGACTCCCAAACGCGCCGCTCTCGCTGCATATAGTCAACACATGTCGAGGAGCTTCCCGTCCAGCGATTGGGGCGCGTCTCGTGCAGTTCCTCCGATGCCAGCGATGCGATTTCCTCGGTATCTTTATCCCAGTCTGGGTTCCCGCTGATTTGGGGTTCGGGGTATTGTTGGGGCGAGTAGCCATCGCTATAGTCGGATTCGTATTCCGACTGAGTTTCGTGACTTGGTGATAGCTCCATTGTTTTGGTTTTTGTCTTGGGGTTTCCTTTGGCTATCAATCGGGATGAGATATTCTGTCGTAGCGCATTGTTTCTTATTGCTGTTGCAGAATTGTGGTGGCGAGTTTGGGTAAGCAGACAGCTAGCTGGCAGAAGTTGCAAAACCTGACAAAATTTTGTTTGAGCTTGGATATGTACATCTACAAAATCGCAGAGCCTTAATAAAAGCATAAATCACTTTTGCAAGGGCAAACTGCTACACCAACTAATTCTTGGACACCAACAGTAAATGAACACTGGTATCTGGTATCTGACAATCCTAAAAGACACATTACGCCTTGCCGTTCGCCTTTGCCTTTTCCAGCTTCCTCCTCTTGGACCGCAGTTTCTGGTCCTCGGCGCTCTTCTGTTTGTTGCTATATTGCATCTGCTCAAATAGCTTGCGCTTCTTCTTGCTCAACATGCCCTTGGCCCGCTCTAACTCCTCAGCCTCCTCCTTCGCCTTCTGGGCCAGAGCCTTCTTTGCCTTAAGCTTCGCCTTCATCTTGGCATCAACCGATTTGCTCTTGACCGACTTGCCGCTGAGCTCTGCCTCCAGTTCGCGTTGTCTCTGCAGTGTCTCCTCTCCTTCTTCCTCGGACTCCTCTTCGCCTTCCGAGAATCCACCAAACGACCCGGCATCCTCAACATCTTCCTCAGCTTCCTCCACCGAGTCAACATCCATATCATTCTCCACATCCTCATCACTTCCCTCTTCGCCATTATCCTCACTATTCTCCTCGAGTTCAGCCTCAAGAGCCTCAGCCTCGGTCTCCTGAGCCTCCAAGGGTAGCGTCGGGTCGTATTGGCCTTGCTTGCTCCTAACGAACGGACTCAGGTGAGGCGGGAGGGCCGCGCCAGGAGCGTAAAGTTCGGGGCTCTTGATCTCTTCGTCGTTAATGCAGTCCCATACCCACTGCGGCTGGACATATATCCTGCCTGGATACCGCTGATTGGCGCCCAGCTTCTGCGCTGTCTGGTTGTCTTCCCCATCTCCATCCGCATTCATGGCAGCTTGCACCACAGGCCTGTCGACGATTTGGTGCGTAATGGATGGGTCCGATTCGTCCGTTGTAAAGGAGCCCTCGCCGAGAACCGAGTCCCAAGCTATCCTCTTACAACCAAAGGCGCGGAGAATAAACTCGAGTGGCTGTCGGGGCGTCTCGCGGGACAAGAAGAAGGTGAAACTAGCAAAGAGCTGTGAGGGATCACTGCTGCTCTGCTCTGGCTGAGGCAGGACATCGCCTCCAGGGGCAACAGGTTCAAACTTATCAATGGAATCAGTGACCACTTCCTCATCCTCTTCCGTCAACTGTCCCGCCGGGCTGTCGTTCGCATCATCCTGCTTCAGCTGCTGAACGAGCTTGTCGACCTCCGCCTGAACCGTGGGGTCAACGCCATGTTCGCTGCGTTCTGCCTCGCCGTTGGTTATGGCCTTGGCATCGCCGTCTGTGGCAATATTCACACCCTCGAGAACAAAAGCGCCCAGTTCAGCTCCCTGTCCGTCTTTCAACTGATCAAACTTAGGGGGGTACTTGAGCCCGATTGAGGTGTACAGCCTGAAGTTGACGAACCCGAGCAGGGTCATGTAGAATTCGACAAAGGTGCCCATGATACGGAAATCAACATCGCCCACAATCCTCTGGTTGAACTTGTAGGGAACCAGCCACAGGATATCCTCACCCTGAATATTGGCCTGGTAGTAGATACCCTTGATCGAGAGGAACGATTTGCGCAGGCTGTGCGACACTATGAGGTAGTGCTGGAACTCGAGGCAAAGACGCTCGCATCGCGCGATCATCTTGGCAGGGACGGCGGATGTGGATGGAAGGTTGGCAAAGAGGAAGAGCATCGAGAGGCAGTCGTCGAGATCTCTAATCGCATCTTGAAAGGCAGGGTAACGTTCCTTGATGACATGATTGAGGGTGTATCGTGGCTTGCCCGTCTTCTCTGGTCTGACAGCGTTCTTCTCCCATCGAGCAGCATCTGAGACATCTCCTCGCCCAAGAGCCTTTGAAATCTTCTTCTCAAGCGCTTTTTGGTCGCGGAACTTCTGAAGGAGTGGCTCATGAAGGAGATACTGGATATCCTTGGTGTAATAGAAGGTTGTCGAAGCCGTAAGCGATTTGGTAACCTTTTTCTTGTTTCGAGGCTCGCGCGGGTAGATTCCCTTCCAGATGCAAAGTTTGCGAAAATCGGGCAGGCTGAGTTGCAGTTTTTTAACCGCCTGCGTGCGGGTCATGTAATTCTTCGCATTTCCAGATTGGCCTTTTCTCTTGATTTTCGCCATGGTGCCTCAATTGAAGGCCGGAGGCGCGCGAGGGTGTCAGGCTGGTTCTGGGGACTTTTTTCTTCCGCAGTTATTCTGGCGGGGCATTGGCTGAGAGATCAACTTTTTTTCCTGCGTGCAACTTTTTGTGCCGTCGCACACCGCTCCGATAAGATAACCCGGGTGCTGCCGCTGACAGCTGGCGACTCGTTGGCAGGATCCCCTGAGATTGAAACGGTGGATTCACAACCATCGCACTGCCTTCCCCTCGATGCCATGGGGAATTGAGCAATGGATGGCACCAAGGTAGCACTGGGGAGGACGGCCGCTCTCTATGCCAGCGCGTCCGTCCTGCGTCTTGGGCTCTTTACTCTGTTTCCCGGGCTTCCGGATCTTTTGACGGGACGCGTTGAGATTTCGACACCCGTCACTAGCTTCAAGCGCCGTGCGTATCCCTGATTCGCAACCACCGACCCTTGGATCTGGACTAACACGTCACTGCAGTGCAGGAAGGCCTCTTTCTCTACAGCCACAATGTTTCACCTTACGATGGCGGCGTCTACCACCAAGCGCCTCTATTTCTCCCACTCTTCTCGCTACTCCCGAGTGTTAGGACCTTCCCCATCTTTACATACCTCCTCTACATCGTTGTCGACCTTCTGAGCGCCGGCGCACTGCTTAAAATCGCCGACTCGGGCGAGGCCGGCTCGTCAGCACTCTTTACATCCCCGCGCCGCGAGAAACGATGGAGCGGGTTCATTGTCGCCGCTGTGTAGGCAGGGCCCACTCAGGCATGCGCATCCGTTGCTGACAGTATACAGCTTCCTTTTGAACCCTTTTACGATCGCAACATGTATCGGCCGGTCCACCAGTGTATTCACAACGTGTGCGGTCCTCCACGCCATAGCAAAAGCTGTCTCGGGCGCCCCGTTCAGCGCCATGGTGGCCATCTCGTTCGCCTCGTACCTGTCAATGTACCCCCTCCTCCTGCTCCCACCGCTACTTCTGCTCTGCTACGACAGGCAGCTCCCCGGAAAGGCGATCAAGTCGGGGGTAAAATTCGCAGCCACCAACATCGCCGTGGTCATGGGTGTTCTCGCCGTGCTATTCCAAATGTCATACCTCATGACAGGCTCGTGGGAGTTCCTCCCATCCACATACGGGGTGCAGCTGACGCTATCGGACCTGACACCCAACATTGGGCTGTGGTGGTACTTCTTCATTGAAATGTTCGACTCCTTCCGGTCCTTTTTTCTCGCCGTCTTTTGGCTGCATCTGTCGTGCTACGTCGGCGGTCTGACCCTCCGCATTCGCCGCCAGCCCCTCGCCGTGCTGACGCTGCTGCTGGGCATCTTTGGCATTTTCAAGCCGTATCCAAGCATCAGCGATACGTCGCTGTTCCTGGCCATGGTACCGCTGTATCGGCACGTGTTCCCTCTGATGCGCTACACGTTCCTGATCGCCGCGATTATCATCTACACAACCTTCCTCGGTCCAGCGTTTTACCATCTGTGGATTTATGCGGGGAGTGGCAACGCAAACTTCTTTTACGCTATTACACTGGTATGGGGACTGGGCCAGAGTCTCCTGGTGTGTGATTTGACGTTTGCGGTCCTCAGGGACGAGTGGGAGGTGGAGAGGCCGGAGATGGTGGGCAAGGATATCCGACAGATTTGAAGTGTATTATTATTATACCCAGTTGGGGACATAGCAATAGTGGTAGCATCAGAGACGAGCGAGTGAGCTAGCGAATAGGTTGAATAGCAGTGTTTCCAAAGGTGGACTGTCCCTCACGTCTGTCTGTCTGTCTTGCTCCTTGGCCTCTGCTAAGGGAATTACAAGTAATAGGAGTACAATACAAATACATCCCGTGCAGTTCAATCCAAGCACTTCATTTCCCCGGTTCTCGATCACTCCTTACATGTAGCACTCGATAACGAACTCAAACCTCGGGCCGAAACAACCACCTCACCGGGTCAAAAACCACCTCAAACTCTGTCCCCTTATACGTACCAACCGCACAGCTCAAATCATGAAACCCCTCCAGCCCTGTCACGGGCAAATCCTCCACCGCATCTGTCTCCTCATGCAGATTCCACTTCCCATCTAACCTCCCCTGCCTGGTGAAGAAGACCTCAACTTCTAACCCACCGTTACTGCCCCGCCTAAACGTCATTCCCATGCCGTACGTCTCCCCCGGTCGGAACGGCTGCGTAAACGCCTTGCCTCCCCACCGGTCATTAATATACTTGTGTCCATCGTCGCCGTGCACAGCTAGACTACCGCGGTGCCACCCCGGCATGCGGAACGCCGGATAGGGCAGCGCCGTGAAGCCCAGCGCGATGGCACCCTCACCTATAAAATTCTTGGCGACAACTTCGAAGTAGATGGTTTTGATTGGGGCATGGGCTGGGGCAAGCGGACTGTGTTCAAGGACGGAATACAGGGGGGGATACCCGATGATACACCCATCGCCGGAGTCGGGCGTGGTGCTACCGGTCCAGACGCCTGGAGCAAGCCAGCGCACGTCGCCACGGTAGTTGATGGGCGGGGCGGGGGACATAAGCCGGGGGTTATGTGCGCCGAGAGCGAAGAGGGCCGCGGGGTCGAGGGTTAGCGGGGCAAAGAGAGGATATTGGTTGCACCAGGCCTCGCCGGCTTCGGCTTCAGCTTCGGTGGCGTTGGTAGCGGGGGATTGGTAGAAGCCCGAGAAAATGGCTGGGGGAGGAGGGAAGAGGGAGGTGTCCGGTACGGCGGCTTCCCAGTCGTGTTGTGCGGCTTTGCTAGGCGGGGGACCCGGCGGGGGAGCCATGTAGTCGTCATTCTGGGGTTTGGTCGGCGCCGCCGGTTGGTGAGATGGCGGTGGTCCGGGAGGTGGGGCGAAGTCATCGGTGCCGGAGAGCTCGGCCGGGGGATTGGGTTGCTTGCTGAGGGCGGGGAGCTCGGCGGCAGGCGGAGGGCCCGACGGGGGCGCGGCGGGAGTCATGGGGGAGACGACTTGGTTGTAAGGAGATTGCGGCGATAATGGCTGCTGGTATTGTGGTTGTGGTTGTGGTTGAAGCTGTGCAGGAGCAGCGAACTGCTGCGGCATGCTTGCCTTGGGCGGACCAGACGCGTACGTGGGTTGCTGAGGGAAGTAGCCGGGGGCGGGACGCGGTGCGTCCTCGTCTTGAATGAGCTTCTTTTCTTTGCGGCCGAAACACATGATGATGTTCTCAGTCTGTTTTGTGCGTGTATGAGTGTGTATAGGAAAACTGCCTGTCTGTGTAACTCAGCCGACTGGGAGAATGTCTTTAGAAATCCGTTGGAAACAGGGAACCTGGAAATCTGTTTGCTTTTTTAATTGACCCCAAGGCGAATCGCCGTGGAACTTGTCCGCAGTTGTTGAGGCTAAGTTGCTTGGCCCGGGCTCTGGCGAGATTGTCCGCACTCTGTGAGATGGTGTGTTTGTTGGCCAGTCACGTTGATGAACGAGAGAGTGAGATGGCTATCACTAGTTATAGTAGATACACAGTGAAGAGCTGTACCGAGTGTGCACGCATGTGCAAAATACCGCGCAACACAGTGGAGGAAGTTAGCAAGCCCACCCGAAAATCTGCAAGTTGAGGTGCCTCATTTGCGTGCGTATTTTCAAGCTTCGAGGCGGCGACCACATGACTAGGACAAAGACAAAATCTGCCAGAGCCGATAAACCCATTCAACAATGCATCATCGGATCACTTGAATGGAGTTTCATCGAGAACGCTGCGCCAGAATTGGCGGCCTCTTTACGCCACACTCCGCCCTAATGATGACGTCGGTAGGGCCCCAGTTAACCCCAAATACCGAACCCTTCGGTTGAATATACGAGCAAATTGAATCTGTCCATCATTGGAGCCGTATGGATCCAGTCCACCAAGAGATTGAGGGGCTGTGAATCTTGACACACTTTTGTTGTAAGATTCTGTCTAGGTAGATACTCAACATACTGTGCTGGATCGCGACGTTAACTTCAAATCATCCGTACCTCGTCCAACTCCATGTTCTCCGTCAACCCAACTCGGCCAGGCCAGTCGGCCAGCAGTGATATTCTCAGACAAACTAAGCGCCCCAGGAGCTCGTCTGAGAGTCACTGGGGTAGAAAAAGGCCACAAGACTGATAATAACATACGTCGCCACCAGCAATGCACCCTCGAGGTAGTTGCTGCGGCCATCCAGGACCAAAAAGTTGGTGATGAACGTAGACACGAACAAACATACCGTCTCAAACAAGGTGAAGTACAAGGTCATCTCCCGGTTCATGGCCCAACCAATGATGACGATGAGAGGAGTGATGAAGAGGGCAATTTGAATAGAACTACCCACCGCCACGCCGATCGCCAAGTCCATCTTGTTCTTCATGGCCACCGTTATGGCGGTAACATGCTCCGCGGCATTGCCTACAATGGGCAGAATGATCAAACCAATGAAGATTTCGCCGATGCTGCTAGTCTCGACAAGACCGTTAATCGAGTCGACCATGAACTCAGCGCAAACAGCCACCAGTGCCGTTGAGATAAGGAGGAGCAGAACCGCGCTAGTCCGGGACATCTGGTTGTGCTGTTCCTCGGCAGTTTGCACCATGGCACCATTAGTGGCTGCCGCCAGCTGAATCTGTGACGGCATCATGGCCCCTGAATTCCGAGGGTATGTGTTGAGACGGTCGGGAAGAGAGTTTGTCCTGCGGATCCCATAGCGGACCCGTGGTACAGGACCAGTCGGGACCGGTGGCATCGGCGTGTCATGAGGCTGCACAAAGACAGCTGGCGCCAAACTCTTGGCTACCGGCCGAAACGATACGCTACGTAGTCCGAAGAACGGAGCTATGGGAGTTGTTGCTGACCCCGGTCTGGTCTCGTTGGAGGGCGGGTTGGACACCGCAAAGTCCACCCGTCGGGGCTCGCCAGCCGTGAGGGACATTTTACTTGGTACTTCAATTCCCTCTTGAATCGTTTGAGATCCCACAAATTCTTGCGAGCCGCCATGGTGCTTGTGTTTGTGCTTCCGATGTTTCTTCGTGGCGTGCCGGCTGTGACGCTTCTTCCGGCGGCGCTGAGGGGCATCGTCTTCAATGACCTCCTCGTTGCCGTCGAACAGGCCCAAGCCATGGCCATGACCAGCGACTCCATGACCCGTGCGACCTGCTGTTTCTTCTAAAGGCCCGTCTTCGTGCATCGGGCTAGCATCTGAGGTGCCAAACGAAGGGGTCCTAGTAGGGCCTGTGCTGATTCCCTCGCTGCCGTCTATCGAAATCACACTCGACTTGTGGCGACGGTTGCCGCGCATGACCCGTTTCATTCTCTTAGAAACCGTCTCACGCGAACGATCGGAGTTAGACGAGTCGGAATCACTAGACGAACTGCTGTCCGAGCTTGAAGAGTCCAGCCATCCTGCAACCGGCCCTGGGGTCGCCTCCTCATCGATAATGTGCTGAGGTGTAGACTCATACATGTACGAGTGCGACAGGAGCTGGAACAGGAGGTAGATGATGTAGACAAGAAGCAAAATCTGGCGGAATTAACCCCTGAAAAGATTTCTGTGTCGAATGAACCTACCACACTGGTGCCGCGGCTAATTTTTAGGGATTGGGCGTCTGCAAGTGCCACATCGTTGAAGGAAGCATGGAATGCGGTCTAACGGGCAGTTAGTATTGAGCTAGTTGTTGCTCGCGGATAATCTTACTGGTAGTACGAGACTGATGACGCTCAGGCTGAGAAGACAGGCACTCATCTGCGTTACGGTGCTGTTGTAAATCTGCTTTCGTCAGCCACAGTCAAAGTTGACGACATCAATGCCAACCCACCTGTTCCCGAAAACGGAGTCCACCAAGGAGGAACGACATGCCCAGAATAAGCAACAAGTTGGCCAAGATCGACCCAAGAAGTGATGCTTGGACAATGCGGATCTCATTCTACAGTCTGTCAGATTAATGTCTGAAAACCGGGTATCGGTCATACACACCTTTACGAGCGCGATGCTGTGGGCGTTAAAAAGGAGAATAAGTGAGCAAGGGTACCGTAAGATCATGGGGACACATGGGGCAAACAAGACGGGCGGGGACCATGATATGGGACGTGATTGATCGATAACGCCTTCACGGGTATCTCGCTCATTCTTGTCTTGATCACTTTACCAAGATGGACATACATGCTAGTTGCCATGTCAGCGGAGAACTTGGGCAGGTTCGGCCGTGGTCGCTTACAAGATGATCAACTCAACGGCGTTGCCAAATGTGACATTTAGCAAAGCGCCTAGGGAGTCTCCAAGTCTACGAGCCACGGTCTCAGTGGCGAAACTTAGGAGTCCAGCAAGTGGAATGATGGCAAGGGCATTCATGGCGAAGATCAGACCCGGTGACATGCCCGGTATCAACTCGACGACGATGCCGATGGGCACGAAGACCAACATTAAGTTGAGCTTGCTGTAGAATAGAATCGTCTTGGCCGTCGAGAGAAACCTGGCCACCACATTTTTCTTGACCTTTTCTTTGTCTGTCTCGCCCTCTACGACAGTCCCCGACCCAACAACCTGCGAAGATGTTGCGGCCGGCGAAACAACACCGCCATTGGTAGTGCCGTTGGACTCCGACTCTGGCTTCTCTTGGTGGTTTGCATGGCCGTCTTGGCCAGCAGAGTGAACAGTGCCGTCATGGCGAGGATTGCTTACGGCAAGGTCGTCGGCTTCGGATCGCGTCGATGCGCGATGGGTGCCGCCATGCGTTCTTGCCCACGAACGGATGCGATCTGTATATTTGGGTTGGGTAGAGGTTTTCTTCATCGAAATCGGTTTTTTTTTCGGCAAGCGTCGGCACGAAGTCGTGGTGTGGCTCGGTGGTTGAACAGATGAACCGTAGCTGGGTCGAAAATGCGGACGGGAGCAGGAGGGGGGCTTAAATGCAGCAGCGGGAAGGAACGGTGACGGCGCCCAGCCACCCGCTAACCAATCCTGGATAGGGCTCAAAGACAAGCTCAACGACTGACAGTACCCATAAAAACGTAGGTACACGTGTCTCCCTACTTGCAAATTTGGTTGACCTTTGAGGGAGAACAGCAAATGTTTTCTCCGCAACTGCATCCTTCGGGCTTTTCCATCCCACTAGATAGCCTCGCGCAGCTTCTAATGCGGGATCGGCTCGACAAGCGTCATGGCCCAAGCTTAGCTAAGGAAGCACCTCGAAACCTCCAGGAAGTCGTTGGAGAACAACACTCCTATTCCTGTACCGACCTGCCCTGCCTAATCTCTGGCAGAGAGTTGACAAAAACCCTATCTTCATTGCATGCCGCATTTGAGCCCGCATACGTCACCTAAACAGCTAAACCCATCATCCCCGGCTTCCGATGGTTCTACAAAATAGCCAGTCACCTCTCGGCGCCAAGGCATGTCAAATCCAAACAAGCATTCGCCGAGGAAAGGGACCGTCGCCACTGGAATGTCTCCGGGGTGTTGCAAGCCCACCGGTTCAGATAACGACCACCCAACAGCAACATAAATTGCTGAATCACTAATAAACTACCAACACTCCTTGGCGCCCTTAAGTTCTTTGTCCTGACCTTTCCGTGCTGGAGCCGGGCTACCTCCCGCAAGCCGAGGGATTGCGGGTAAAATACGGCAATTTCAGCATTCCTCTTTTCCCCGTGACGTCAGAGCTTGTTGACGTCCCACACGGAACCCCAACCAAGTTCCACTCCCCCCCAAGAGGAGTCACAAACAAATGACAAACGACTATCACCACCCGGACCTCGTCTGAGTCCAAGTACACTAGGCGAGATTTTCCAAACAGCCTGAGCGCCCGCACGACCCGTTATGCGAGTGGCCGTCTCTGGTCTTCAGTACTTCAACGCAATTCACTTCACGCTACACCGGCTGGGCTTGTCGGACAACCAAGGACGTAACTCAAGACCCAATAACTTACTTGGGTTCGCTGTACCTTCGCACGGATGCGCAGTTGTTTCTTGGCGAAGCGAGACCAAGTAAACATGACATTGAGACATTGATGGGTGGTGAAATGTGTTTTCCGCAACCCGAAGATCAAGGTGCAGAGTAGGGACCAACAGAAAATTATCCCTCCAGACTAAAAACCGATCTCGCAACTCCGAACCACAGTGGCAAACCAGTATTCTCCCTCGACGCCTTTACTCGTTAAACTGACACGCAAACTCAACTCCCAACAGCTTGTCAAGCTACTCGATCTACCGTCAACTCTTTCTCGAGATCCCCAAGGGGAAACCCCCCATTTCCCACCCCCAAATAGGGATGAGAACCGCCCAGGGAGGTACTCTTTTACAAAGAATCAGACATAGTTTACTAAAGTAGAATCCCTACAACGGAAAAGAGATATGCCTACAAAGCCCACCAACACCTCCAAAACCAAGACCCGAAAACTGGCTACTAGCATTTCCCACAAATGAACTCAACGTCCGCCGAAAATGAGGTAGACACAAAACGCATAGCCATGATGTGAGGGAAACCAAAAACACATGACATCTCCATTACAGACTCAGAATGGTTCCAACAGCTTTTCCCTCCTCCATCTCCCCCCGTCTTTGGCCTCGGCTTGAGGCTGCGACTGGGATTTCGTTTCCCCAAAATAACATGCCAAGGAAGCAGTGAGGACAGGCATACTTCCTGGCCTTCCGTCTCTATTATAAGTGCAATATGATGGTGGAGTGAACGTGTAATAGCGGGCCTATCCGATTCTCTCAAACAATCTCTCCCGTAATGCCGTTCCATCTTGTTCCAGCCACGCTGAGGCAGGGAATGCTGAATCCCACGCATGCAGTGTCGAGCCAAGAAGTCGGATGTTAAATATGCTGCGCCATCGCCCCATGTCGCAAATGGTCAACACCCTAGTTAGTCTCTCCAGTCCTCGCTTTGCCCCGTCTCCTGAAGAAGTCCATAACTCTTCTTGCTGGACCACTGCTACCGGAGTGGTCGTGGGTTCGGGAATACGAATCCGTATCCCACGCATCTCCGAATCGCTTGTTCTTCTGTAAGACGCCACGGGCGGGTTTACCTGTACCAGCGATTCTGCGGCCATCAGGCATATCCTGGAATTGCTGCTGTGAATAGGGCGCCGAGCCGGGAGCACGGCGCAAATCAACCGAGGGGTCCGATCCTGTATTCAATGTGGCACCGGTGTTGAAGGCATCAACACCTGATGATCTTCCATACTGATTGGGCGCATACTGGCGATGCTGTCCCTGATAACCGGCTGAGGGCAGGGAGTCGTTGAGTTGCTCGTACATCCCATCCAAGGCCGACGCTTCCGGTCCTTGCTCGATATATCGGTCATTGATGGGCGGCTCCTGGATGGGCAGGTCTTGTTGCGAATCGGATGGCGCCCTGTCGTCTTCCTTGCCAATGCCGATGGCCTTCAGCGAGAAGGAAGCTGGGATGAATGAGAAGCGTCTTGTGTGTTTCTCTTGGGAAGCCTGAGAGCCAGATATGCTGCCCGAACGCTTTTTCCCAAGGCCGATCGAGAAAGATCGGCGCGACCGCCGTGAGTCCATAGACATTCTGGGCTCGTCGCTCGCCTGCAAGACATTGTTCATGCTGACGGGCGGATAGCGCTTGGACTTCTCTCCGGACTGCTGCTGCTCGGCCCGTTTACGGCTCCTACTCCCAAACAGCGAACCGCTGCGTCCGAAGAACTTGCCGCTGATTTCGCTCATGGTGCTTGATCTCTTGTGGCCCTTGACCTCGCCACTCGGAGCTCCACTTGAGGCAGAAGGAGCAACATCACCTTCTCGCGCGAAACCCGACACCCTAGCGAATTTCGAGGGAACGCTGATGCTTGGTCTGCCGTATTCCATGTCTTGTTGTTCGTGAGAGGAACCAGGTATTCCGTAGGCATTCGAATTTCCTCGAGATGGCTGCTGGATGCTTCCGTGCGCGTTAGTATCGGCAACTTCGGGGGGTACTGGTTGGCCGTACGAAGCTCGCCCGCCCGCTCCTACTGCCCTAGACCCAGAAGTCGAACCGCCAGTGTGGGGCCGGGGGCCACCGGCTGCAGATGTCATATATGCCGCTTCCGAGACGGCACGAGCATCACGACCAGACCGGGCAGTGGTAGTGGCCTGGTTACGATGGGCACTAGGGGGCCTCCTTGACGAAGAGGACGCTTTGCCGTACGCATCCTTCGAAACTGGGGGGTCCTTGGGCAGTGGCTTGTCTCTGGGAGGAGAGACAGGACCGCTGTCCACGACTTCCACGGCCCCTTGACTGCCTGAACGAGCACGGGTCCTGCCACCTGAGGTCTGTGTCGCCGTGACCTCTCCTCTCTGCGTTGTGGTATTTGGTGGAACATACTCCACCTGGACGGTCCGCCGCTTGTTGTCCCTCTGTTGCTTGGCGATTGCCGCTTCCATCTCAGCATCAACAGTGCCCTGCTTGCTGACCAAGCCGCCGATTGCCGGTGTAACAGTGGACGATTTCTTTGAAGACTCGCGCACCGATGCGCTCCGAGCAATCATGGGGCCGTCTCCTTCATCCTCAGGCGGTACCGTGGTGTTCTGGATATCGCTCGGGGTAGTGGTGCTCGAGGTGATGAGTTCAACAACGTGGGCATACTCGCTCAACCAGCTGTGGCGGGCCACCTCGAATAAATCGGCTCTCTTCCGAGGATTGGGCACAAGGATCCTCCTCAAGAGGTCACGAGCGTGCGGGCTAACATATTCGGGGAACGTGAGGGGCGTGTTAACGATGTACTTGTACAACAGATTGATGTTGTCGCCTTCGGGGTTTGCCGGATCATCGTCAAAGGGCAAATAGCCAGCCAGCATCGCGTACTAGGACTTGCATTAGACCAAATTACTCAGCAGCACTGTGTGGGATGGAGCTTACCAGGATGACTCCGCAGCTCCAGACGTCCACCTTTCTACCGGTGTAGAGGGAGTCACTAACTACCAGTTCTGGAGCTGCGTAACACGGACTGCCGCAGCTGGTCTGCATCAGATCGCCTTTCCTCGAGCCGTTCGTCTTGATCTTGTCCAGCTCCGAGCGCTTGACGAATTCACGATTGCTCAGGTTATTTTCTTCCTCTTCAGAAAGCTCGTCGTTTGGATCAAAGGTGTTCGCAAATCCAAAGTCGGTGATGATAATGTTGCGATTCCGATCGAGGAGAAGGTTTTCCAACTTGAGGTCTCGATGCACGATTCCCTTCTTGTGTAGGTAACCCACACCGGACACCAGCTGGGCGAACAGACGGCGGGCAGAATTATCTTTGAGGTACCTATGGTTGAGAATGTAGTCAAACAGCTCTCCTCCCGAGGCATACTCGAGGACGATGCCGTAATGCCGCTCAGACTCTTCCATCTTGTGTAATCGGACAATGTTGGGGTGTGTCAATTGTTTCAGAATCGTAACCTCTCGCATTATCTTAGCCATTCGACTTGGGTTACTTCCTAGCTGGTCTTTCTTGATAAGTTTGATGGCGACCTGAGGTTTACTGTGGTCAGTGGTTGAATCTATTTCAATGGACTTGACAGAGGTGCCGACATACTTGGACGCCGCCTTCTTGCTTCCAGCCCAATTTAACCTTGCCAAACTCGCCCTCGCCGATGGTATTTCCAAGGATGTACTCGCCAAACTTTGTGTGTTTTTCCCGTTTCGAGTGGTCATGGCGACTCCTTTGCCCGCGTCGAGGCTCTTCCAAATGGCCAGTTGCAATCGGGGGCGGCGCAGCGTCGTCATCTTGGGCGCTTTTGAGGTGATGCGGCTGGGCCATAGCGAGACGTTCCCGTTCTCGCTCAATATCGGCTTCAGGCTGCGATATGAGGATGCTGTTGAGGATTACACTAGCCTCCCTGGACGGCTCCCGCGAAGAATTGGTCGTGGCGGGAGGCGAGCGAGCGGATGAGGAAGACGCGCCGGGTTGCCGTCCGTCTCTCGCACTGCCTGATCGCTGTGGTGCTTCCTGGGCCACCTGGTTCGTTCTGCGGTTGTCGGCGCTGCCATTCGGGTCCCTCCCAGACTCGCCGTGGGCGGCGCGGCGAGGGGAGTCGGTTGAGCGTTCGCTGTTCGATTGGGGGGGGCGCCGAGAGCCCGATGCACCGTTGGAGTGGTGATGGGTTGACGAGGTTCTTGGGGGAACAGCAGCTGGCATGTTGCGTTTCCGGTCAGTCGAGGAGGGCGTGTTCTGGTCTGGCGACGCTGATGCCACGGGCACGGGCACGGGCGAGGCGAGGGCGGCGCGGGAGCTCATTGGTGAATTGTCGCTGGCACTGGGCCTGCGGGAAGGACGTCGCGATGATGAGGACGGCGATGCTCCTGGGTTTGGCTGGCTTGCATAATGGCCTGGGCCTTCTCGCGTTGGAGAGGAGTGAGACGACGGGTAATGTCGATTGGACGGCGACACCGAGGCCAGGGGCGGCGTGTTGAGGGCCGAGATTGAAGTCGGTTGCAGCGGCGCCGGCTGGAGGGCACTCGACATTTTACTACGCCGACGCGCGGGAGCTTGGTCGGCGATTGCAGCAGGCGGCTGCGGTGGATTAGATGCTGTTTTTTTGGAGGTTGCGGTCTGCCCAGGGCTGGATGGGGGCGACGGGGGCAGGATGCGCGAGCGGGCTGGGCTTGCAGTGATCAGGTCAATCGGACCAGGGCGAGGAGCGACTCGACAAAAAGAAACTAGCAGTTTCAAAACGGCACCGCACAATGCACCAACCGCAAGATCCTGTTTGCGGTCAGGCCAAAAAAGACCGCCGAGCAATCCCACTTCGCTTCGATCACCAATGGGCCAATCCGGCAAACATTGTGCGGCGTGCAGTGCTGTCTGCAGAGATGGGATTGATGGTGCTTTTGCCTCTGAGTTCCCAGCGTCAAGCTACTGCTGCGGTGACGCGAGGTTGGGGACCCTCCTCGGGCGGCGTGCCGAGTGCTCACAAGCTTGTTTACTTACGCCACAGCCGCAAAACAATGCACCTTTGGGGAGCTGGCACACTGGTGAACGAGCAGAAAACCTTGAAAACCGTGGCCGTTATCTTGACAGTTTTATGCTGGCCGCCGTGTCGGTGTGTCTTGCCTTCACTCCAAAATGAGCGTGTTGAAGGTTCGGCGAGCGAGGTTGGGAAGGGCAGGCAATGGAGCTGGCAACAAGAATTTGTCGAGATGAGATGGGGTGTTGGTGCAGGGCCGCCCAGCTGGGAGCTAGCTTTGCAGCGTGCTTCCACACCCTTTTGCTGGCAGAGTGGGAGCCCAAGCGGGTGAGGCGCTTAGTGACACCGAGAGGAGAATTGGTACCT